>Ga0105047_10000282_pt1 | contig 80688 bp, 89 predicted proteins | sample MAT04_FD_78384 | JGI IMG/M metagenome (GOLD analysis project Ga0105047, IMG submission 78384) | Freshwater microbial communities from Lake Fryxell liftoff mats and glacier meltwater in Antarctica - MAT-04 (megahit assembly) | ecosystem: Environmental > Aquatic > Freshwater > Ice > Liftoff... | reverse complement strand
TGGTGACCCCAAGGGGACTCGAACCCCTGTCGCCGGCGTGAGAGGCCAGTGTCCTAGGCCACTAGACGATGGGGCCAAATTGTGGTGTTTTATAACTGACCTCAATTTTGTTGTCAATCATTTGTTGCCGTCCGTTGAATAATTATTTGAAAAAAATTGTCACACGGTTGGCGGTGGTGTTTTTAAAGCTCTTGCACGAGCAAAAAGATTGGTGCCGGCCTTCATCTGTTCTGCAACCTCATGGGTGAGAAATTCTTTTGAACAACGCCATCGCCAATTACCCTCGGGGACTCCCGGGCTGTTCATTTTGCAATCACTGCCGAAGCCCAGCACATCTTGGAGAGGAAAAATGCACAGCATGGCAATGGAAGATTGCGCGAGGTATATCAGATCATGATGAATACTCTTCTCGTCGTGCAGAGACCTGTTCACCATCTTTTTAATAGTTGTTCGCGTAGTGTCGTCTATTTTATCGCTTAAATACCAGCCGACAGTCGTGTTATTGTCGTGTGTGCCGGTATAAACGATGCACTGAGGAGTATGGAAATTGAAGGGTAAGAAACTGTTGTCTGTATTGCCGTCGAAGGCAAATTGCAAAACTTTCATACCCGGGAACCCGAGTTCATCACGTAATGCCTCAACTGCAGGAGTTATGATGCCCAGATCTTCCGCAATAATATTCAACATCCCGAGTTTTTCCGTCATTTTCTTGAAGAAATCAGCACCCGGACCCTTCAACCACTCGCCTTCTGTTGCTGTCTCATGTTCCTCGGGGATTGCCCAAAAGGACTCGAACCCGCGGAAATGGTCAATGCGGGTAATATCGACATTGGCAAAAAGGTGTTCAAGCCGAGCGGACCACCAATTCAGAAGTTCCTTTTGCACACTCTCGTCGGGGTTATGCCACTCATAGAGCGGATTGCCCCATCGCTGGCCGGTTTTGCTGAAATAGTCCGGGGGGACACCTGAAACTTTCGTGGGACGAAGGGTGGCACGGTCGAGGGAAAAAATTGTCTGGTGCGCCCAGACATCAACGCTGTCATAGCCGACATAAATGGGAAGGTCGCCAATAAGAGAAATATCCTGTTTCGCAGCATACCGGCGCAGAAGCCGCCATTGCCGGAAAAACTCAAACTGCTCAAAGCGGAAGTAATTGATCTTTTCACTATGGGTGCGGAGAATTGATTGGAGGGCCGGCCACTCCCTTTTTGCAAGCTCGGCAGGCCAGTCGAACCATCCTCGGTCGTCATAGAGCTCTTTAAGCGTCATGAAGATGGCATATTCATCAAGCCATGCGGTGTTTTCAAGAAAGGCGGCATAGTCAGGACAGGTATCGGGTCGGAAATTCCGGAAGGCTTGATGCAGGAGGGTGTTTTTATAGTCCAATGTCGCATTGAAATTGGTAAAATATGGTGAAAAATCGGGTCTGCCGCCAAGGTCTGAGTGGCCAATAAGTCCCTCCCTGAACAGCAACTCGGGAGAGATAAGCAAAGAGGATCCGGCAAATGCTGAGGTGCTCATGTAAGGAGAATTATCAAAAATCCCGTTGGTTGGTCCGATTGGCAAAAACTGCCAGTAGCTCTGGCCGCAAGCTACAAGAAAATCTATGAATTCATAACTTGACGGGCCAATATCACCAATTCCAAAAGGTGAGGGGAGGGATGTAATATGGGCGAGGATACCGCTTGAGCGTTTCTTGATCATAGTTGAATTGTTACCTTTGTTGGGCCGATTTATACTTTTGGCAGGCGTCGGAAGGAAGATACAAGAAAACCTTCAACGTACCTTGAATATCACTTTATTGATGCTATAATATAAGTGTAAAAATGAGAAGAGCAGGGTGAAAACGTCGCCGCTATGCTTTATTTTATAATTTGCTTTTTGCTGACAAATACTGTACTTATGTGCGCTTCTCAATTTTACTATACGCTTACGAGGTCTTTCTCGTCGGCTTTTTTTTTGCCAAAAGATCTTTAAAATCATCTGTTTGGTTCTCTTGAGACTATTGGAAAATGCCATCATGCATGGCACAATAGATTGTCCTTCAAATTCAAGACATGGAGTGGTCACTGGTGCTGCCTGAACTAAAAGAAAACCTTCTCAAAGCTGGAAAGGAAGAAGGCTGTATTAGCTTTGATGATTTAAATGAATTGTTACCGGATGACATTAAAGACCCTAACGAAATAGAGTCGATATTCAATTTTCTCGGGGCGCATTCAATTGAGATAGTGACAGTTGAAAAAAGCGGCGAGAAACGGACATTGTCCGGTGAAGTCTGGGAAAAGATCGATGATTCTCTTCCTGAAAGTGGACATGAAGAAGACATAGTTCTGGCCGATGATGATAGTCACGAGGCGGAGGAAACAACTACCACATACCTTCGGGAAATGGGTCGGTTTGATCTGCTGACCCCGGAAGAGGAAGCAAAATACAGCAAAACTATTCGCCAGGGCTTTGAAGCGATCATAAGTGCCATTCGTGAAGACAACTCCGGGGTCAAAGAACTCCAGATTTTACGTGAACGTATAGACCTTTGGGAAAAGCGTGATCCTACCCTTAAACCCAAGAAACAGCAGCTCAATTTTATGCGTTATACGGTCTTGAGCGCCGCCAAAAAATATCCGGAGATACGAGAACTTTTTGAATTGCAGGCCAAGCTTGAGGCCTATAGCCGATCCATAGAGGTCGCCAAAGATACCATGATCAGGGCGAATCTCCGATTAGTGGTGTCCATTGCCAAGCGCTATATGCATCAGGGTTTGACCCTTGCCGATCTGATCCAGGAGGGAAACCTTGGATTGATGCGGGCGGTTTTTCGCTTCGACTATACCAAGGGCAATAAATTTTCCACATATGCCAGCTGGTGGATTCGCCAGGCGATTACCCGGGCCATACTCGACAAGACTAGAACCATCCGCTTACCGGTGCATTTTCTCGAACTGAGAAGTCAGTTTTTTAAGGCGTTTTATGCTCTTTTTAAAGAGCTGGGCAGAGAACCTACCCCTTTGGAAATTTCCAAGGCAACGAATTTGCCGATGGATAAGATCCTTTCAATCCTTGAAGCATCGCGCGAACCGATTTCTCTTGAGACACCTGTAGGCGATGATGATTCTACCCTTGGTGATTTCCTTGAGAATCAAGAATCCCAGTCGCCCTACGATGCCGTACAGACGAGAGAGTTGTCAGGCCGGGTCAATGATATTCTTGAAACCCTGAGCGAAAGAGAAGAAAAAATAATTCGTCTGCGTTTTGGTATTGGCGAGAAGGCGGAGTACACACTCGAAGAAATCGGCAAGCTTTTCAATGTTTCCCGTGAGCGTATCCGGCAGATCGAAAAAAAGGCTCTCAATAGGTTACGCCATTCAAGCCGTCGCGATAAATTGAAGTTTTTTATAGATTGATGGCAAGATTCTTTCACTTTTGCCGGCACAATCGTCCGGCTATTTAATTTTACTGTGAAAAATTATATATATAAGGCAGGGCTGGGAAGTATTCTCGAAAAAGTCGTCAGTACAGAAAGACTGAATGTGGCGGACGGCTTACAGTTGTATAAAACCCATGATATCCTGGCATTAGGATACATTGCCAACCTGTTGAAAAACCGATTGAACGGTGACAACACCTATTTTATTTACAATCAGCACATCAACTACTCGAATATCTGCACCAATCTTTGTAAATTCTGTGCCTTTGGCCGTGACAAGGATTCTGATCTAGCCTTTGAGATGACCGTCGAAGAGGTGAAGCAAAAGGTCTGGGATCGACTTTCCGAACCGATCTCCGAGATTCATATGGTTGGCGGTATTCACCCCGACTTGCCTTTCAGTTACTATACCTCCCTGTTGCGCGGCATTAAAGAAGTGCGGCCGGACGTGCATATTCAGGCCTTCACCTGTGTGGAAATTGCCCATCTCTCAGAGCTTGCCGGCAAATCTGCGGGCGACACTCTTGAGATGCTCAAGGAAGCCGGTTTGGGTTCACTGCCCGGTGGTGGGGCCGAGGTCTTCAGTCCGAGAATTCGGCAGCTCACCTGCGAGAAAAAGCTTTCCGGCCATGCGTGGTTAGAGATCGCCAAAACTGCGCATCGCCACGGTCTTAATACCAATGCGACCATGCTCTATGGGCATATTGAAACCCTGGAGGAGCGACTTGAACATCTCACCGCCCTTCGGGATGCGCAGGATGAAACACATGGCTTCCTTGCCTTCATTCCCCTGGCCTTTCACCCCAAGAATACCGCTATGTCGCAACTGGCCAGGACCAGCGGAATTGACGATCTGAAGAATATTGCTGTTGCCCGCCTCTTCCTCGACAATTTCCCGCATATCAAGGCATACTGGGTGATGATTGGTCCGCAAATGGCCCAGATCGCCCTGTCTTTTGGGGCAGACGATATGGACGGCACCGTCAAGGAGGAGGTTATCACCCATATGGCCGGAGCCGAAACGGCTCAGGCCATGGGCAGTCGCACGCTCATCCACCTCATCAAGGAAGCAGGCCGGATCCCGGTACAAAGGGACACCTTGTACAATGTCATCGAAGTCCATGCCTAGGAGGCTGCCCGAGAATGCCCTTTTTTGCCATATCTTCGTTAAACTCGAAAAAATTATCCTCGGAATATTAACTATATGCCTCCGGTAATTTTTTCGAGTTTGCCTCGATCTGAGAAAAAATTGCTATTCTCGGACAGCCTCCCAGGAGCAAAGGACCTCATGCAGCTTGATGATATCAGCAATAAGATACTTGCCGGCCAAAGAATTTCCGACCAAGACTACCTGGCCCTTGAACAGGCCGGAGACTTTTTTCAGCTCGGTTTCCTCGCCGACTCCATCCGTCTCCGCAAACATCCAGAGAAGATCGTTACCTACGTCATCGACAGGAATATCAACTATACCGATATCTGTATCTCGGCCTGTAAATTCTGCGCCTTTTTCAAGACCCCTGAAGAGAAGGGTGGGTATCTGCTGAGCTTTGCCGAACTGGCCGAGAAAATACGCGAGACGCAGATTCTTGGGGGCACGCAAATACTTTTACAGGGTGGCCTGCATCCAGGGCAACCCTTGGAGTATTATGAAGAAATGGTCCGGTTCATGAAAAGTACCGGGATTCATGTGCATGGCTTTTCTCCGCCGGAAATCTGTCATTTTGCCACTCTTTCAGGCAAGTCGGTAAAGGAAGTTCTCCGTCGGCTGATTGCCGCAGGCCTTGATTCCATTCCCGGGGGCGGGGCTGAAATTCTCAGCGACCGCGTACGAAATGCCATTGCACCGCGAAAATGCACCGCCGATGAGTGGATCGCCGTCATGGAGGAAGCCCATGCGCAAGGACTGCGAACCTCTGCCACCATGATGTTTGGCCATGTGGAGACGCGGGAGGAACGCCTTGAGCATCTTCGGCGCCTCAGACAACTCCAGGACCGAACAGGTGGTTTTACCGCCTTTATCCCTTGGCCCTTTCAACCGGGTAATTCGGCACTGTCTGAGATGGAAAAGACTACTGCTGTCGGATATCTCAAGACTTTGGCATTGTCGAGAATCTACCTCGATAATTTCGATAATATTCAAGCATCATGGGTTACCCAGGGGCCAAAAGTCGCACAGCTTTCCCTTTCTTTCGGGGCCAATGATTTTGGCAGTACCATGATAGAAGAAAATGTTGTTGCTGCGGCCGGGGTGAGTTTTCGACTCTCCGAACAGGAGATTCGCAAGCTTGTTATCGATGCCGGATTTCAACCGGCCCAGCGGTTGATGAACTACACACTGGTACGCTAAACGACTCTCTAGGAGATAGTACAAGAGTGACCATGGAAATTCTTTCTGCTGCATGGATCATTCCTGTGGCGACACCGGTCATTGGTGACGGGAGTGTGGTCATTGATAACGGCAGAATTATTGAAGTCGGCGGACGACCGGATATTCTCAGTAAATATCATGGAATCAAGGAGCGCCGGTATGATTCCGTCCTGATGCCTGGGCTGGTCAATAGCCATATGCATCTGGAGTTGTCCCATCTCCCTGCCATTTACCCGCAAGCGGTGGAATGCAACTTCTCCGCCTGGATCTCCGACCTCATGCGATTAAGGCAAAACGAGGCGGTCGGTCGTTCACAGGTTATCACTGCTTTCTCTAGGGTCCTCGGCGATCAATTCGCTACCGGGGTGGTTCTTGTTGCCGATATCGGCAATGAATTCTATCCCGAATTGTATGGTCATGACTCGGACGGTTGGCCGGAGATTCTGAGAATGATTGAATGCCTTGCAGCAAATCGCCAGGCCTTACTGGCCGCAAAACAAAAATTAGCCGATCTTGCCGATTGTTACCCGGCCTGCGTCCATGCCCCCTACTCAAGCAGCTCCGAGTTATTGGTATTTACCAAGCAAAGATGCAGACAACTGGGCCATCTCTTTTCCGTACACACCGCAGAGTGCGCAGCCGAACTTGACTTTCTATTCTCCGGCACCGGTTGTTTTCGTGATTTTCTCGAAACAAGAAACAGCTGGGATGGCACCTTCACCTTTGCCGAGCAGGGCTTTGCCGGGACCATTGTCTATTTTGATCACTTAGGTATTCTTGACCAAAAAACCCTGTTGGTCCACGCGGTCCATGTTGCGGAAATGGAAGTGAAGTTGATTGCCGAACGGGGTGCCCATATCTGTCTTTGTCCCGGCAGCAACCGGTTTCTCGGGGTCGGCAAGGCTCCTGTGGAACATATGCTTGCGGCGGGGATACTCCCGGCTCTGGGAACCGATTCACCTGCCTCCAACCAGACCATTGATCTCTGGCGCGAGATGCAGTTACTTGCAGCCGAACATCCGCAGGTTGCCCACGGGGCTATTCTGGCCATGGCCACATTGGGTGGAGCGCAAGCCCTGCACCGGGCGGAAGATTATGGAAGTTTAACCCCGGGGAAAAGGTCGCAAATCTTGCATGTATCATCACCGGTGCTTACTCGTTGTAGCAATTCGCAACAGGTACAGCAACAACTGGTAACCGGCGGAAGACCTTCGGAAATATCGTGGATTTCCGCTCACCACTAATACTCGGCTGATTTTACTGGAAATATTTATATGAAGACACCTGAAGAAACCCTCGCCAGAATTGGCATGGTTAATTACCTTAACACTGCGCCTATCCATGAAAAATGGAAGAGTTCAGTCAAGCATAACAATTGGTTGATGATAGAAGGTGCGCCGGCCGTTTTGAACCGGCAATTGGCTGAGGGGCAAATTGACCTGGGCTTTGTGTCAAGCTATGAATATGCAGCTCATCCGGATAGATATAAGATTCTTTCAGGTCTTTCCATCAGTGCCAACGGACCCGTCGGTTCGGTGTTCCTCTTTTCCCATGTTCCCATGGAACATCTTGACGGGGTGCCGGTACTTCTCACTTCGCAATCGGAAACCTCTGTCAGCCTGGTGAAAATCATCCTGGAAGACTTTCATCATGTCCGGCCGCAATATGTGACCGGCGATGTTCTCGCTGCCGAGGGTAAAAAATTCAAGGCCCTGCTGGCCATAGGCGATGATGCGCTGCGGCTGGTTGACAAGGCTACCTATCTTTATCAATTCGATCTAGGCGATATCTGGAAACGGGAAACCGGCTTGCCGTTTGTTTTCTCGGTATGTGCGGTACGCGAGGAATTTTGCCAAGCGCATCCGGAGATGCTTATGGCCATTCACCGGGAGCTGCTCCGTTGTCGCGATGAAGGCAAAGATGATCTCAAAACCATATGTCAATTGTCGGCCGCACGTATTCCCATGTCGGAGACAAGGTGCTACGAATATCTTATAGCAATCGAACACGACTTAAATGCCCAAAAACGCAAGGCACTGGAAACATTTTTCAGTTTTCTCATCAGAAGGGGAGAAGTTGTGCCGGAGGCCTTACCCTTAAAAATATTTTCCAACCTTTACCCTTCGGTGTGAATACGGTGCCAGGGGAAAAAAAAATATTGCTCGGAATCACCGGCGCCAGCGGCATGCTTTTTGTTACCGCCTTTCTGCAAGCCATTGCCGGACTGGATATTCTCGTGCATGGCATATGTTCCGCTTCAGGGCGAAATGTCCTGAAGATGGAACAGGGGTTCAGTCCTGAAGAATTGCCGGGTGTTAGCCGCTGGTTTGACCATGAGGATCTCTCTGCCCCTCCGGCCTCGGGGTCGAGCGATTATGCATCGATGGTAGTGCTGCCGTGTACCATGGGATCTCTGGCGGCTATTGCCGGCGGGCTCTCCCTTAATTTGATCCACCGGGCGGCCGATGTTATGCTCAAAGAGCGGCGGACAGTCGTACTTGCCGTACGGGAAACACCGTTTAACCGAACACACTTAACAAACATGCTGGCGGCCCATGATGCGGGTGCAATAATTTGTCCCACCATGCCGAGTTACTATCTGTGCCCGGAGACGCTTGCCGAGGCGGCACAAACCTATTCCTGGCGTCTGGCGGATCAGCTGGGGATTGATATTCCCGAGAGAAAGAGATGGAGCGATCGAACACAATTGTAAAAAAGATCGGTATCCTGCTGGAGATGATCCAGTTCAAGTTGACGATCTTTGCCATGCCGTTTGCATTCACCGGGGCCTTCCTTGCCGGACGGGGTATACCGAGGTGGCCGGTCATATTGTGGGTTATTCTCGCCATGGTCGGCGCAAGAACATGTGCCATGGGCTTTAACCGGATCGTCGATCGAAAATTCGATCAAAACAATCCGCGGACGGCAAGCAGGGCGATTCCCGCCGGCACTGTTAAACCATGGGAAGCCTGGGCTATGGTCATCTTGGCCGGAGTGCTTTTTTTCTTTTCCTGCCGGCAACTGAATACCCTGACCCTGCAACTGGCACCCCTTGCCCTCAGCTTGACCCTGTTTTATTCCCTTACCAAGAGGTTCACCTTTCTCTGCCATCTGATTCTCGGAGTGGCTCTGGCATTTTCACCCCTTGGCGGCTGGGTGGCGGTGGCAGGAACCTTGAATGATTATCCGTATATGCTGTCTCTCGGTGTGCTATTCTGGGTTGCCGGTTTTGACACCATCTATGCCTGTCTGGACGCCGATTTCGACAAGAATACCGGCTTGTATTCACTGCCATCGCAGATGGGCAAACAAAAGGCCTTTCGACTGGCTGGGTTTTTTCATATTCTCGCCTTTGTTTTTTTCCTTCTCACCGGTTGGCAGTCACATTTGAACGGTTTTTATTACGGTGGGGTCATTGTCGCGGCGGGCGCCCTTTTATATCAGCATATGCTGGTAAAACCTGAAGATTTGTCGCGTATCCATGCATCTTTTTTTTCGATGAACGGTTTCATCAGTGTCACCATTTTTGCAGCGACGTGGCTGTCACTCTTAACTCTCGGGACGTGACTGCATGACTGTACTGCGGCTGACAGTGTTGGTGCTTGTTATCGGCTGGTGGGCAATACCTGCTCATGCCGGTGATGCGACTGCAGCCGTCGATTACCAAACTCTGCAATATGGAATAATTGACCCAAACCTGATGGCCATCGGCTATTCAGGTAAGGAAAACCTGGTTTACGATGTGTCTTGGACCGGTGGCATAAAAATTGGCGAATTGCATCTGCAGATCAATGCTCTGCCCGATAGCGACGATGAATACGAAATCCGGGCGACAGTGACCACGAAAAACGCGGCGATCAACCTTATCTATCCCATTAAAGATGTGCATGTCACCCGGGTCCGGGGCCCGAAACGCTTGCCTTATCACTATGAAATTTGGCAGCAGGAAGGTTACAGATATCGAGCCCATCGGGTAATTGAATTTAACCAGGAGACTGGGGAGATTAAATACACAAAAAATAATAAACTTGAAGGAATGTTTCAGGTTGACGGCGAAACCAATAATGAATTTTCCTCGTTTTTTAACAGCAGGCTTATGGATTTTCTCGTAGGCGGCGGTTTTATCGTACCGACTTTTGCTGATAAAAAAAAGGTGGAAGTCGTTGTCAATGCAATTTCGACCAAACAGTTCGATGAGACCCTTATTGGTCCGGTGAGCACGGTGGAGATCATGCCGGTACTGACCTTTAAAGGTTTATATGATAAAAAGGGCGATACCGTAATCTGGTATACCAACGATGAATGCCGAGTGCCGGTGATGATAAATTCAAAAATAATTATCGGTTCCCTCACCGCCGAGCTGACGACCTATGAAAACCCGGCCTGTACCCGCTATCCGGCCGCAACAGTGAAAAAAACCAAATAATTATGGTGTTTATTACAAGGAGCAGGACAACATGACTTCACCGATATTATTGACTGATTTTCCCAACCTCGTTCTCAAACATCGGGGAAAAGTCCGAGATATGTACGAGATCCCCGGACATGCCGATAAATTGCTGATGGTTGCCACCGACCGGATTTCCGCCTTTGATGTCGTCATGAACGAGGCTATTCCCGGCAAGGGTGCGGTGCTGACACACCTTTCGCTCTTTTGGTTTAAGCTGTTGGGCGGGATAGTCGAGAACCATCTGATTACCGCGGCTGTCGAAGAGTATCCGGAGATCTGTCGCCCCTACGCCGAACAATTGTCGGGCAGATCGATGCTGGTGCAAAAGGCCCAGCCGCTGTCCATTGAATGCATTGTTCGTGGCTATATTTCCGGCTCGTTCTGGAGTGCCTATAAAAAGGATCCTCTTGTCTGCGGCTTTCAGTTGCCCGAGGGAATGAAGGAGTCGGATAAGTTTCCGCAACCTCTTTTTACCCCATCGACCAAGGCCGCCCTTGGCAATCATGATGAGAATATCTCTCTGGCTGAGACCGAGAAACTTTTAGGAACAGACAAGGTTCATAAAATCAGTGAGATATGTGTAGCGCTCTATAAAAAGGCAGCGGATTATGCTTTAGCACAAGGCATAATTATCGCCGACACCAAATTTGAGCTCGGCGAAAAAGACGGCAAACTCATCCTGATAGATGAGGTGTTGACCCCGGATTCCTCGCGCTTCTGGCCGGTCGATACATATGCGCCGGGCAAATCGCAGCCGAGTTTTGATAAACAGTATCTGAGAGATTATCTTTCGACCCTTACCTGGAATAAAAATCCTCCTCCGCCAACCTTGCCGGAGGAGATCGTTACTAAAACCAGGTTACGATATGAGGAAGCAGTGCAGAGGATAACCGGAGCATAGAACGATTTGTGTGGAGTTCCTTTGAAACACGGTCAACTGCTTTGACAAGATTATCATCAAGGGTCATCTGAATGGTTCTCATATCGTACCTCCATAATGTGGTTTCTTATAGCTATAATAAACCACATTATGGGTAAGGTAAAAAAAATTGAATTTGGGTAATGTTTCGTCCGGGCATGGGATATTGGTGTGTCAGAGTCAAGCTTTTTGCAGCGAAAAGAGCAACATCTCCATGCATTAATAATAATCTGGGAAGCGTCCCCTTTCTTATCCCCTTTCTTATCCCCATGTGACGGGGACAAAACGATTTATAGACACTCTGGACGGCTAACGAGAACATCTGCGGCTTGCCCGCAGTATGTTATTGTTGGAATTAAGTATTGTCCCCGAAATTCCGCCCGAAATTCCGCAAGTAGTTATTGGCAGTCGAAACATAGGGAGAGTTTTTTTGTCGTAATTTTCGCCACTTAAATATCGATGAATTTCAAAGGGGAAGTATTGAGCACTACAGCAAGCTTCTTTGCCATTTCCTTGCCTATTGGGCGTCGTCCTGTTTCCATTCCGGAAATGTGTTGCCTGGGGACGTTGCCAATCTTATTGCCCAACGCGCCCTGTGTCATTCCTGCTCGCTCCCGATAGACTCTCAAAACTTTGCCGGGTGTGATGGAAGAGTGAATGGCTTTATACCATTCACTGCTTGTTACCTCTACTAACTCATCACCTTCATTGGTGACGATGTGGAGTTCCCCATATTCGGACTCAAGAGCCCTCAATATTCCCTCAGGGATGTCGCCAACCATCTTCAAATCAATACGGGGCGTTTTCACGACTACCTGCATAATACACCTCAATCTCAATTGTTCCTTTCTCGTGCCGCCAGCAAGCCACCCACTTCCGGCTTAGATGGCAGTGATGGTCGACGGAGGAGAGTTTGCCATAGTTAGGCCATGTCGATTGTACCGGACCTGATTCAATCAAATCATCAATGAGCATTGCCAACTTCACTTGTTCCGGCTCGGGCATCTTTTTGATATCCCGCAGCACCCTACGTTTGACCTTCACCGTATGCTTCATCTCTATTATGTAACCAATAAATGATTACATGTCAATCCCCCCGGCCGAGATATTGGCCACCTTTTAAGAACGCGATTTATTTCGATCAGGTTTATTGACGTGTTATGCATTTTCACCTATTGTACAGTTAACCGTATATGTCCACTAGGGAGAAATGCCATGAATGCTATTACATACACCTCTGTTCGAAGTAACTTAGCGCAAATAATGGAAAAAGTTTGTGATGATCATGCACCGGTTATTTTCACCCGAAAAGCAGCCAGGCCTGTCATAATGATGTCTCTTGATGACTATGAAGCGCTTGAAGAAACTGCCTACCTCCCGCGAAGTCCCAAAAATGCTCGCCGATTACTTCAGTCAATCGCTCAACTTGAAGCAGGCAAGGGGACTGAAAGGGAGCTTGCAGATTGAAGGACATATTTTCAGAACATGCCTGGGTCGAGTACCTTTACAGGCAAACATAGTGGTGGCGGACAGGCGTTGCTTTTTAAATATCAAGTGCAAAGCGGATTGCCAACCCGACCTCTACTATTTTAGCGCGAGGCAAGGATGTTATCAAAGATCCGAGTTTCCCCTTCGAAACTGTCTGCAAATGGTCACAATTGACAACACAATCCTCGGGCATGCCGTCAGTCGATGAGAGAAACACTTCGGAGGGTATGTCGCGAACGGTAGTTGTGATGGGTGCGATAGTAACCTCCCCCAGATACTCCAACACGGAATTACGTGTCAGGATCAGAACCGGTAGATTTTCGTCTGGTGCCAAGAACTTGTACCAACGTATTTCTCCATGTTTCATTTGTCACCCCAAGCCTGCTCGGATTCCCAAACCGAAAACTCATCGGCGGCAACGGGATTTTGTTCGTACCCCCGACGGTGTTTGATTTCTAACTGTTCTTGTTGGTAACGAACAAGCGCGTCTTGAAGTGCCTTTCTTGTGAATGCAGAACGATTTGTGTGGAGTTCCTTTGGAACACGGTCAACTGCTTTGACAAGATTATCATCAAGGGTCATCTGAATGGTTCTCATATCGTACCTCCATAATGTGGTTTATTAGAGCTGTAATAAACCACATTATGGGTCAAGTCAAAAAAATTGATTCGGCGTAATGCTTCGTCGGGGCAGGGGATATTGGTGTGTCAGAGTCAAGCTTTTTGCAGCGAAAAGAGCAACATCCCCATGCATTAATAATAACCTGGGAAGCGTCCCTTTTTTTCACTACGCGGAGCTGAGGAAAAATGGCATTCTCGGACAGCATCCTGGTGCCTATTTCTCTGGCTGGATATCAGTGACCACAAACGCACTACCTGATTTTTCGGCCCTGAATTTCACTTTGTCTCCAGCTTGCACCTTGTCAAGCAAGTCAGGATCTTTTACTTGAAACACCATTGTCATTCCCGGCATATCAAGATTTCTGATTTCACCATGTTTTATGGTGATCTTGTTGTTGTTCTTGTCAACTTTGCGTATTACGCCGTCAGCCATCGCAACTGAAGCGGGCGACTGCTGTATACTGGCATCACCCTGCTTTTCCTTTGACAGTGCATTGCCAGAAATGCTTGATATCACCATGAGAGCAAGGGCTATTGAAAGTGATTTCATGTTTTTCATTTTTTATCCATTTTTTTCTTGGTGCTGGCTTTCACCTTTACCGCTCCCTTCATCCCTGCTTCATAGTGCCCCGGCAGCAGGCAGGCAAAAGAAACACTGCCCGCTTTGGTAAAATGCCAGATGATTTCTCCGGTTTTTCCCGGTTGAACCGTCACCATGTTGTCATCAGCATGCTCCATCTCCGGATACTTCTTCATGACTTCATAGTGTTCCTTCAACTCATTTTCCGTGCCCAGCACCATTTCGTGCTGAAGTTTGCCTGAATTACTGACAATGAACCGGATCGTTTCGCCTTGCTTGACCGTCATGGTCGAGGGCGTGAATCTCATTGAATCCGACATGTCAATCGTGATGGTACGGATAACGTTTTCCGGGTTACCGGCCCGCCCGATGGCATCGGCTGATCCATGGCCACCGGTATGATCGCCACTGGCTCCGGCTATACTTGCGAAAACAATAATTGACAGTACCGCGATAAAATAATTGGGCTTCATAGCTGATCTCATGCGATCAATGGCCGGAATGGCCGGTTGGTTTGCGAACCTGAAATTCCATATCCTGAGCCGGTTTTTGCTTGAGCGGCATGGATTTTCCTGATTCAGATTTAAAGCGCGCCGGCTCTGCCGGTATCCCGGCGTACTCAAAGGCTACCGTGCCGGATGGTTGACTGTACCAGCCCGGATTGGTGTAATCTCCCGGTTTCTGGTTTTTGCGTACCTTTACCACCGAGAACATCCCCCCCATTTCCACGGAACCGAACGGCCCATCACCGGTCATCATCGGAATCGTATTGTCGGGCAGCGGCATCTGCATTTCGGCCATATCTGCCATGCCGCGCTCACCCATCACCATGTAGTCGGGAATGAGGTTGGTAATCTTCCTGGCCACGCTTCGGTGATCGACACCGATCAGAGTAGGGACGTCATGCCCCATCGCATTCATCGTATGGTGACTCTTGTGGCAGTGAAAAGCCCAGTCACCTTCTTCATCGGCCAAAAATTCGATCTGCCGCATCTGACCGACGGCGATATCGGTAGTAACCTCGGACCAGCGGGCACTCTTTGATACAGGTCCGCCGTCCGTACCGGTCACCAGAAACTCATGACCATGCAGATGTATCGGGTGGTTCGTCATGGTTAGGTTGCCGATGCGGATGCGCACCTTGTCATTCAAACGCACGTTCAGCGAATCGATTCCCGGAAATATGCGGCTGTTCCAGGACCAGAGGTTGAAGTCCAGCATGGTCATGATCTTCGGTGTATAGCTGCCCGGGTCTATGTCGTAGGAATTCAGCAGGAAGCAGAAATCACGCTGCACATCATCGATCAGCGGATGCCGGGCTTTGGGATGGGTGACCCAGAAGCCCATCATCCCCATCGCCATCTGTGTCATTTCATCGGCATGAGGATGATACATGAATGTGCCGGGGCGCCGCGCCGCAAACTCATAAACAAAGGTTTTGCCCGGCAGGATTGCCGGCTGGTTAAGCCCGGCAACGCCATCCATGCCGTTGGGAAGCCGCTGGCCGTGCCAGTGGATGCTGGTGTGTTCGGGGAGCCTGTTAGTTACAAATATGCGTACACGATCTCCTTCGACAACTTCAATTGTAGGACCGGGACTTTGCCCGTTGTATCCCCAGAGGTGTGCCTTCATACCGGGTGCCATTTCCCGCACAACCGGCTCCGCTACCAGATGGAACTCTTTCACCCCTTTATTCATGCGCCAGGGCAATGTCCATCCGTTGAGAGTCACAACCGGGTTGTAGTGATGTCCATTGTTTGGAACCAGCGGCGGCATGGTGTCCGGGGAACTTTGCGCCGCAGGTTCCGGCAAAGCAGCCATGACCACACGGCTGACTGAGGATGCTGCCAAAGCCCCGCCTGCAATCCCGACCGCCTTTAGAAAATCTCTTCTTGAACTCATCCGGTATTCCTCTGGTTGGTGTTCTTTACGTTTGATTTTCTTCAATTGTCCGCTTCCTGCCCGGCTGAGACTGAATCAATGGGGTGCTTCTCCACTCTCCTTACTACTGGTTGCCGTGGAAGCAATTGAAGTTTGCATCGGCTTGCCGATCATGGAAGCTTGCAGGGCCGCGTCAGCCAGCCAAAACTGCCGTTCGGCATCAATTGCCGCAATCACGCTGCTTATCTGGTCTCGCGAGTCTGCCAGCAGTTCAAACACACCAATCAGCATGCCATTGTATCGGAGCAGGTTTTCTTCGGAAATGACTTTACGCAACGGCACCACTTCATCACGATAATGTCGGGCAATATCATAGGTCGTCCGATAGGCTGAATAGTTCTGGCGAAGATTTGAACCTGCGGCACGCACCGTTGCTTCGAGCCGATAGGCGGCGGCCAGAGTCCGGGCATTCATTGCATCGCGTTGATTGTCGCCCCAGTCGAAAATCGGCAAACGGACACTGACTTCGTATCCCCGCTTGATAGTCTTGTGGCCATCTGCCCTGTCTTTGACCGAGTCATAACGCAACCCCAGTTCAATGTCGGTGAAGCTGGTTAATAGGGTCAGCCCCTGCGCTTTTGCGGCAGCCTCGTATTCAGCCTGTGCAAGCCGGATATCAAGGCGGGTCTTACTGGTGCTACTGCCGGCCTGCTCCGGGGAGAGCGGCTCTTTTGGCAGATCGGGCAGCCTGTCCGGCAGCAGGAGGCGATTGGCTTGACCATCGGTCAGGCCGAAGAGACGGATCAACTCTTCTCTTGCAGACGTGGCGGCATGCTGGGCTGATGCCCATTTTGCCGTTGCATCCGCGTAAAATGCCTGCTGGTGAGCCCGCTGAATTTTATTGAAATTACCGGCCGACTGAAGGAGACGCCCCAGTTCGGCACTTGCCTGAGCTGCATCATGCACCTGCTTCGCATAAAAGAGGCTCTGCAGTGCAGCCACCGCCTTGACCCATGCCTGTCGTACCTGCGTAATATGGTCGATAACATCGCTGGTCAATTGCAGCTGTGTCTGCTCAATCATGCGTTGCGCCATGCTGTAGCGTTGTGGCAGTGTCAGTAGATCCAGCAGGCCAAAGGCAATCATTCCCGAAAGTTCGAGTTCGCCAGCCGATAACAAACGTTCAAAGGTAAAGGCGGGGTTGGAGATACGGCCGGTTTGGGCAGCCCGGGCAGCATCCGACCAGTTCTGAGCCAACATTGCCTGTAACCCCGGACTGTTTGCCAATGCAAGCAAGACAGCATCGCTCTGACTTACCGGCTTTTGAAGTATTTCTTCGGCAAGACGGTGCTTTTCTGTGAGATGCTCTTCGGTCTGCGCCAAAGACAGCTTCCCCTGAGTAAATCCGGCTGCCATCTGATTTGTAGTGCTCAAGGATTTTTCGAAGTTGATGATGGAGCAACCACCGATAATTCCCACGGTGAGCAGTGCCAGAAATGTTCTACAGAGGTATGGAAGTGGACCCTTGTACATCACGGTTTTCTCCCATGCTCTGCGTGTTGATCGGACTTTTCGATCAGCCCGGACGGCTGCTTTTCTTCGGCATCAGGCCTGGCATCATTGGTAGAGGCGCCTGTTTCAGGCTGTTTTGCGTCCCTGGCATAAAAACGCCAACCGCCAATTTTAGCGACATTGTCGTTGCTCTCCTGCCAGGAGAGCAACGGTTGTTCTCGGAAGGAGTGATAGTGGGTAAATACAGAGAAGTATTGAAGGTTGGTGGTTGACGGCACTGCAATATGTAGATCGGTTGTACCATTGGCTGATATGGGCTGGGCATCGGTCAACGAAGAACTCAACAGTAGTCCGGACAGCAACAACCATCGAAAAGCATGAATGTCCATAAACACCTCGCGGTGACAGCTTTTTAAGTCTTAATTCATTTTCCAGTGACTTGACGGCAATATCACTCAAGCTGTTTCGAGCTCTTGTTCGGTATGGGTCAGAAACACCTCATCAATTTTCGGATCAAGTCGGTGTTTTCCTTCCCGTACAACTGAGCCGTGGGTTTGCAGGGAGAAGGAAATCCCCCGAACTTCTATGGAATCAGTTTATAACACCCTGTATATACGATGTAAACAACAACTTTTTTGAGTGGCTGGATTGGTGGGGGCAAGCAAAGTGCTGTTGCTGAACCTTCCGTCTGCGTACATGAAAGGTCATTGTTCCCTGCAGACAACGGGGGCACCGCAAGATATCACTGCCGGTCAAGCGATACATTTTCTCCCGGATAGTTTCCTTGGCAAAGGAAATGATCACCGTTGCTTTGTCCATCAGTCTTCGGATCCACAGAATTAGCCCGATATGAACCATTAATTGCGAGTAACTTGATCATGTTTTCCATCCCTTTCCAAGAAGAGATATCTCTAGTCCTTAATTTCTGCGTTCGGTCCTTATCTTCGCATAATCTTGCCACCAGCGGCCACCTTGAAATTACCTATTTGGCTTGAGTAGCCTGTACAAATTCAATAAGCGTACCTTGATTGACGATGAAATATTCCTTTGCAGGGTCCCAACCACCATTGCAGTTCCCAAGAGCCACATCAAGCTTCCCATTCAGCCAAGTAGCCAGCTTCTTCGGCTCTAATTGCGAAAAAGCGTCCGATACACTGAGAGTGGCGATGCAACCGCTAAACTTAACGAGGAATATTTGATTGCCTTCGACTCGATAGCCCGCTCGCCCATGCCCGGGTGCAGAACACCACGGTAGATTGTTTACCCAGTCATCCACTTTCTGACTGTATGGCGGACTTGTATATCGTGCAAGCGAGTAAACCTTTCCCTCATGCTCAACAGTATCTAGCTGCGGGCAAGTTGCTAAAGCACTGTTTGCCACAGAAATGGCAGCAAGCAAAGCAAAAACCAAATATCCATTCATAAATTGACCCTGTATATTGAACTGAGTCGAACGATTAAATTATCCAATGATGCACGGTCTGTGATGCCTAACGTGCAGGGTTAGCCGCACCGGGTAGCTGACGTATGAATTCAAAACCGCGGTTTTCCCGGTGTCGGCTGGAGTTGCTGTTGCTATTTTTGCTGAACGTATTGTTGGCTAGTTTTCATTGGATATCCAGCTGAACCTTAATGGCCTTCTCGATCTTGCACATATCTTCCTGGGAGAGAATGCCGACTCGTCGGAAGAGCCTTTCCTTGCTGACAGTGGCCAACTGGTCCGCCATAGCTTTGCTTTCTTTTCCTTCGAATATGACTGCGGCCTCGCTAGGGTAGAGGCGGTCTATGTTGCTTGTAAGAGGAACAACCTGAACCCGATTGAGGAATTTATTTGACGCGTCATTACTTACGATTACAGCAGGGCGTTTCTTCCTAATCTCTCCGCTAACTGAAGGGTCGAAATTGACCCACCATACCTCACGCCGTTTCGTGAGCTGCATCCCTAAAGGTAGCCTCGGCCCATTCCTCTGCCTCCCTCTCTCTATTTTTGTCTTTTGCCATATCAGCGTAAGCCGATTCCAGGTTTGGACGCACTACGTGCGGTCGCACCAGTTCCTGTACAAACTTGCTTATTTTGCGGGGACCAATTGTCTTGTGCAAGCCTTTGTACACTTCTTCATCAATAGTTATGGTCAGTTTCTTTTGCATAGCGCACCTCCTTATACGTATCTTATACGTGTACCACTGGTTTCTGTCAATTATTGAACAGACCAGCAACTGTTGGAGTTGATCGATTCATGGGGCCAACGGTGAAATAACCTGCCGACCGAGATATTGGCCACCTTTTAAGAACGCGATTTATTCCGGTCAGGTTTATTGACGTGTTATGCATTTTGACCTATTGTACATTTAACCGTCTGGAAACCGGGGACACCTTACTGATAGTTTTTCAACAATTGATAAGGTGTCCCCCCTATACTCTATATATGTCCCCTTATATAGCCTTTTTCATTCATGTCTTGAAACAAGATTGGCACCTGTTGTATCTTGCCCAGGCGGGGCTAGTCGGCTGCCTGGCCTGGTTCGGCAGGTAACACGTCAGCCAAGTGCAATTTCCGGAGCATAGACCCTTTCTTGGCTTGGTGTGCCTGCATCCGCCGCAGAATATCATCCAGAACTCGCACGGCGCTGACCACGTAAGGCCCCTTGTTGAGCATGACACACTCGGCGCGGTCGCCCATCGCGGCGTCCGTGATCTCAGCGCGTGACGGCAACCCCTTTTTGGCCAAGGTTTCCAGAACCTGGGTCGCCCAAATCACCGGGACATGCGCCGCCTCGCATATCCAGAGAATCTCTTCCTGAACTTCCGCCAGGCGCTCGAAACCGCATTCGACGGCAAGGTCACCCCGGGCAATCATGACCCCGCACGACGGGGCCCGCATGGCCGCGAGCAGCATGTCGGGCAAGTTCTCAAAGCCGCGCCGGGTTTCGATTTTCAGCACGATGGCCGGATGGCGACTCCCCGAACGTACCATGTGCTGCTGGAGTGACTCCACATCTTGAACGCTGTTGGCAAAAGACAACTCGACGACCTCGGCGTGCTGAGCCACGAAGGACAGGTCCTCGACATCCTTGGCGGACATGGCCGCGAGGCGCAGATCGCTGTCGGGAAGATTAATCCCCTTGTCGGCTCGCAGCTTCACAGGTTTCAGGTTCTCCTGAGTGATGCGGACGAGAACTCGCCCGGTCTCCACCTTCTCGGCGACACCGCCGATCTTGCCGTCGTCGAACCAAATCGCCTCTCCCGCCCGCACGTCATCGAAGACTTCCGGAATAGTGCACCCGATCATGGCCGGGGTCAGCAGTTGTCCTCCACTGTCGTAGGTCGCGGGGCGGCCCGGCTTGAGGTCTCGGGTCAGGACAAGCAAATCTCCTTGCTGGAGCGAGATTGCGTTTTCACCGGGCGGCAGGTTACCGACCAGGGCCTCGCGGTCATGCCCTTTACCTGTTTTGTGATCGCGACGCAGAGTCGTGCCGGGGACAATATAAGCCGTCCGAGTTGCCTCCGCCCAGCACCCGTTATTAGTCACATCAACGATTCTAAATGACCGCCGGGCATCCCGGGCGTCGATGAATTTTACCAATTCCCCTTCGCGCAGACGGGCTAGCCACATTGCCGGCACATGCAAGCAAACGCTCGCTGGCGAGGGGGGAAGCTGGGGAGACGTTTCTGGAGTCAACCAGACCCGAGCAGGAGCGGTGACCTCTCCATAAACATTGCGGTAAGGACGAATTCGGACCACCGCCGGGCCTTCCTCTAGCGGCCCGGTACGCAGCTTAGGACCGGCCAGATCCATAACGACTCGGCAGGACCGTCCTAGCGACAGCTCGGCCTGTTTCAGATGTTCGATCATTCGCAACCAGGCTGCGGCGTCGTCGTGGGCACAATTGATGCGCATGCAGTCCATACCTTGTTGGAGCAGGTTGTGAATAAGAAGGTAATCATCCGCTGCCTCACTTGGCATAGTGACCATAATCCGGACCTTGCGCTCCGAGGGCGCGGGGCCCAACAAAGCATCCGTATGGTTGGCAAGCAATTGCTGACCGTTGACGAAGTCGACGACCGCGGCCTCCTGCGAAGGCGGATGCCAGGAGCTATGGTTCAGAAAATGCAGAACTTTCAGAACCGCATCGAGCGAGGCCAGGACATGCGACTCAGCCCGTCCGAGGGAGGAAAGCCCCATCTCTGCCAGCCGGAGCTGCAACGGGCGAAGGTCGTGGCGCCGGAGGGTAAGGTAATGCAGGAGGTTGGAAGCACTAGCTCGATAGTTCGAGTGAACTCCATCGAGACGGATCTGCGACAACGCGGGGTCGGCCACCATATCCGCCCGAATGGCAGTGAGCTCTCTCAGGACGCCATCGATGTCCGCTCTTTCCGGGCTGGCGCTAGTAGTCTTGTTTTTCGCAGTCATTACCATCCTCATTAGATGCCCAAGGTTTTTATTAAGCTGCCGCCGCCACTGAACTAGATTCGGAGAATGGTGCTCCCGGCGGTCAGCTTTAATTTTTAGCCGGCAGCTACAAGGCGCCGCAAGCTCTCATGTGGTGCCGCCCTTTGGTCGAGCGATGAGCACTATGCCTACTACGCCCGCTACAACGGGCCAAGGTCTTGTGGAACCGAGAGTAGGAATGCGGCCTGCCCGCCGATGAACGACCACAAGATAGGGACAACGAGTGGGCTGTGAGGGAAAGGCTTAACCGCAACCGCGAGCAAACCGATGGTGAACATAGTGGTAGGATAGGGCAGACCGAACGTTACAAGACCCGGGTAGTGGTGTCCCGCGTAGATGGACCATGCCGGGTAAATGACGAGAGCAAAGACCACCAGCAAGACCGCTACCGCGGTGCGGGCGTTGGAGGCCAACCTAAACTCAAGGTGCCGGCGTACGATGCGTTGCCAGAAGAACACAAGCGCGCCGACTATGGAAACACCAGCAAAGCCATAAGCCAGCGGATTGATGGCCGTAAAGAAAGCGAGGTGGTAGGCGACGCCCAGCCATGTCCACAGGAAAGCAAGGATGGCGGAAATGCCTACGCCTGACCAGCGGTGCGGGACGGCAACGAGGGCGGTGGCAGCCAAGAAAAGCGCGACGAGGAATACCTGGGCCGGCCACACCGTCGTGTTGTACTCCCGGAAGACATCGTAGAACTGGTCAACGCTGAATGGCAGATGCATGATACTCCTGGCAGCTAACCGTGCGGTTCAGCGGCACCGGGGTCATCGAGGTGGAGTGTCGAGCCACCATCGGCCGACCGTCGAATTTTTCGACCGGAAGGGTTTTAAGGTCGGCCCAGGGGTGATTCTTGGCGACAAAGAGGACGATGTCCTGATTGTTGTACGCCAGGTTGAAGAGCCGCTTGTCGGGTTTTGCGGCTGTGACTTCGGCGAGATCAAGGCGGCATTTGAGGATATCCTCAACGAGAGCCCGAGAATCGCCGACCTGGGCTCTGATCTTCACGTCTGGGTAGCGCTCCATGAATATGGCCAGCATGTCCATGACGAAATAGTGGCAGGACAGGCCGATTTCCAGTTTCCCGGTCTGCAGGCAGTTGGCCGCACTGATGGTTTCCTTGAAATCGTCAAGAAGCCTGAGAATCTTTCGCGCCTTCTCAGCCGGGGCTTGGCCGAGCACGCTGAACTCGGCCTGCTTGCCCCAGCGGATGAACAGCTTAAACCCGTGTTCATCCTGCAATCTGCACAACATAATGGAGACCGCCAGCTGGGTTACGGCTAGGGCTTTCGCGGCCTGGAGGCATGAGCCATGGCTGGCCACGGCGTCCAGGGCCTTGAGCTGCTGAATGTTCACACTTTTCTGATATTGCAAGATACGGTCTTCCTCCTGTGGTCCTTTTTGTTCTTAGGGATTATTACCGCAGGTATATTAGGAATGTGTCAGAAAATTATGAGGTATGTATTAACGAAATTGAATAAAAAATGGATTGATCTTAGTTTCATTTAGGAGAGAACCGGGGACACCTTACTGATAGTTTTTCAACAATTGATAAGGTGTCCCCCTAAATACCCCCCTAAATACCTCTAAATAGAATGTTTATTATACAGAGTTCGAAAGCTCCAGCAAAGGACCAAATGTTGTGTCACTTGCTGGGCCATCTGCCCCAAGCCCGCTATGCTTCGGCTTCAATGCAATAACGGAGAACTGCTTCGAGGGACTGATCCTGAAAATTATAATCCGCCTCAAGCAGAACTTTCGGTGTGACTCGGGTACTTGCCAGCAGCATCTCCTCGGCCATCTGACCAAAGAGGAATTTTACCACGAAGGCTGGAATACTGAAAAACAATGGACGATTGATCACCCGGCACAGGGTTTCAGTGAGAATTCTGTTGTTGGTTGGAATCGGGCTGACAACATTCACCGGTCCTTTGATATGCGGATGTCTGATGATAAAATCAACAATTGCCACCAAATCTCGTATGCTTATCCAGCTGATAAATTGCTGTCCGTCGCCCAGCACGCCGCCAAGACGGGCCTTGAAGGGGGGAACCATTTTATGCAGCGCCCCGCCTTTGGGACTGAGAACCATACCAAAACGAAGATTCACCGTGCGAATGCCCATCGTCGCCAACCGACTCGTTTGTTTCTCCCACTGATGACAGACGTCGGCCAGGAAACCGTGACCGAGCGGGCTGTCTTCGCTGAAGATTTGATCCATGCTATGGCCATAGTAACCGATCGCCGAGGCACATAAAAAGACCTTTGGCTTCTCGGGCAACATGGAGAGATAGTCGATAAGTTGTCTGGTGCCCTCTACCCGGCTGGTGAGAATCCTTTCTTTGCGGGCGGCCGTCCACCGACCCTCCGCCACATTTTCTCCCGCCAGGTGCACGACTGCATCAAATACATTTTCGGTATTTGTCGGCAGTTCCTCGGTTGCCCAGAAATGATTCCGTTCAGATCCCTTATTGCGCTTGAGACACTGGATGGAATGCCCTTGCTGGAAGAGATACTGGATAAGTGCATTGCCAATCAAGCCGGAACACCCGGTAACCAATGTTTTCATTTTTCCGTATCCCGTTAATATTTTGTTTATGTTGTCGTTGCGACAGTGCGAAAAAAAAATTGGTTTAACGCACCTGGCTTTGCTCCAGCCATCCGATAATCACTGCACAGACCTGTTCTTGGCTAAGGTGCGAATTCTTAATAGTAATATCAGCATATTTTTCATAAAGTGCCAGACGTTCATCGAAAAGATCCTGAAAACTCTGATCCGGTCGTTTTGCTAAGCCGCGGGTTTCATAGTTGCTCACCCTCGCCTGCAGTGTCGGCAGATCAGCATGGAGAAAGACAAAAACACCTTGTTGCCGCAAATGTTGCATTGCCGTTTCGCTGTAGGCAGCACTGCCGCCGGTGGCTATAACATGCTCTTCGCAGGTGACACCGAGCAGGGCTTGCTCTTCTATGGCCCGTAACACCATGGGCCCCTCATCATCGACTATATCCTGCAAGGTTCTGTGTTCCAGGTTCTGAATGAGAATATCGGTATCGAGGTAGGATTTAGCAAGCATTTTTGCTAAAATTACCCCGACGGTACTCTTGCCGGATCCAGGCATGCCGATAAGAACAATATTGCTTTTCTTCTTTTGCATCGTCACCTGCATCGCTGATTTTTCAGGATGATTGCTTTTTGAAATAGTCGTAGGCCTGGTTGATCTCCTTCATCTTTTCCTCGGCAACCGCCCTAAACTCATTGCCCAGATGACTGACCTTGTCGGGATGATACTGCATGCTGAGTTTCCGATAGGCCTTTTTTATCTCTTCCATATCAGCCCCTTTGGTAAGTCCCAAGGTGGCGTAATGCTGTTCCGCCGTATCCTGACTGGTGGCTCCGGCTTGGCGGTCGCGATAGCGGTATTTGGCCTCCATGGTTCGCTGTTCGTATACCGGAATGTCGAGGAAGCTAGCGATCCGTCGGGCGATTTCCAATTCGTTTTCCGGGACGTTTGCTCGGGTAAAGAGCAGTTGGTAAATCAATTCCAGGAGAATGATGCGTGGTTCATAGGCAAAGGTCGACTTGAATTCCAGCAGGAGAGCCTCAAGGGGCTGATTGGAGTTGGTCGCCTCTTTGATCAGCTCTTTCACCCAAAGCATCTGGGTTTGATTGTAGTGCAGGTTATACTGGAAGAAGCGGTGAATGGTCTGAACTTCCTCGCGGCTGATCCGTCCATCAATTTTGGCGATGTGGATCAAAATCTGCACAAGCAGCGAGACAAAGCGATTATGGCTGTCGGTTTGTGACTGTTCGTAGGTGGCAACTTTTTTCTGGACCCAGTAAGTGAAACCCCAGAACAGAGCGATAAATAACAAAACACCGGCCAAACCGGTGTAGACCAGGGCGCCGAGAAAGGATATGAGGGCAGGGGCGCCTCCGGAGATGAAGATGATGAGCAGGGCGATGAGCAGACATCCGCCACATCCGGGTTGTTTTTGGCGTTGATAATACATTACATACTCCGCGAGGTTACAGAGAATCTTGAAGGTTGAATTCGAGGGAAACTTCGACTGCTTTTCGGCGCAAACAACCGGCAAGAAAGATATCCTTTCTCAGGCTTCAACTTATGTTTGGTCTTTGCGGCTCTGGAAGAGAACATCAGCAAATTCGCCGGGGTCAAAATCACGGAGATCGTCAATATGTTCACCGATGCCGATAAAACGGATGGGGATCTTCATGCTGCGACAGATATTGACCACGATACCGCCCTTGGAAGTGCCGTCAAGTTTGGTAAGGGTCAAACCGGTTACCCCGACAGCTTCATTAAAAAGGTTGGCCTGGGAGATGCCATTTTGTCCGGTTGTGGCGTCGATGACCAGCATCACTTCATGCGGCGCACCGGCCAGTTTTTTATGCATAACCCGTTTGATTTTTTTTAATTCTTCCATGAGATTGCTGTTGGTATGGAGACGACCGGCGGTATCGACAAGGACGACGTCGATTTTTTTCGCTTGGGCAATGCCGAGGGCATCGAAGACCACCGAGGAGGGGTCAGCCCCATCCTTGTGTGCCACCACCTGCACATTGTTCCTTTCTCCCCAGATCCGCAGTTGCGCAACCGCCGCCGCCCGGAAGGTGTCGGCGGCAACAAGGAGAATGGAATGGCCGGCCTGCTGGAATTTGTGGGCGATCTTGCCGATGGTGGTGGTTTTGCCGACGCCGTTCACGCCGATAACCATAATAACAAAGGGGCCGTTGTCGGGCATAACCAGGCTGGCATCCTTTTCGGTTTCAGTCATGAAGGATTTTATCTTTTTTTTGAGGACCTCTTTCAGGGAATTTGGATCGGACAACTCCTTGCGTTTCACCTTACGGCGGACATATTCCAGGAGTTCCATGGTGGTTTCAACGCCGAGATCAGCGGTTATGAGGATTTCCTCGAGATCATCGAGCAATTCTGCGTCGATCTCTTTTTTCCCGAGGAACAAGGCGTCGATCTGGTAGGTAAAGGTCTCCCGAGTTTTGCTGAGTTTCTCGGCCAGCCGGGAGAAAAGCGATTTTTTCTTTTTTTCCTTTGTAGTCGGCTGTTCGGATTCTTTAATTATCTTCGGAGGTGGGTCGGACTGGTGGGGAATCAATTCGCCTGGATTTGCGTCGGCGGGTGCTGTCGAAGGCGCTGCGAAGCTATCGTTCTCTGCAACCTTTGCCGGAACCGCGTCAGGGACTTGTGGATCCGCCAGTTGATTCGCAAGTGACAGCGAATCTTCCTGTGTTGCCGGCAGCCCTTTGGTTGCAAGAGGGGTGTCTGCGCTCAGCTCATCAACGACTTCTTCCTGCCGAGGGGGTACATCATCCTGGTTTCTAAATTTTTTCTTGAACCATCCTAACATTGTGTCTTCCTAAATTCATTTTAAATACGTACTAGCAAGGCCTTAGCCATCAATGGGGGCTGAAAAAAACTGCTTCACCCGGGCAAAGAGCTGGAAGTCAGTCACAGGGCAATATAAAACCTCACATCTTACGTAGAGACGAAGAAGAAAGCAACTAAAAGTCTCCTGCCATGCATATGCTCCAAGACAGGTAATGGCCGGCGGACTTCCCTGAGCCTCACCACGCTTCAGGAAAGTGATTGCAATTATGGGCAATGGCATTACTGTAGTGGGTGTCTTTTTCGGACAGTATGCATGCATGACTGGTCAACAGTCTGTTCGAATATTTTAAGGTATATTTTGCAGAAATAAGGAGGAGTAAAAATGGCCGAATCATGTGGTGGATCCTGTGGAACAACCACCAAGGAATCCCAGCAGGCAGCTGCTGCGCAAAAAGAACTTGCGATCAGCAGGTCTCTTGGAAAAATAAAGAACAAAATTTTGGTAATGAGCGGCAAGGGTGGGGTCGGCAAGTCAACCGTCTCCGTCAATCTGGCCCTCGGTTTGGCACAGAAAGGCTACCAAGTCGGCCTCATGGATGTCGACCTGCATGGTCCCGATGTGGTGCGCATGCTCAATCTGACCGGAACCCTTGAACCGTTGGAATCACCGGATGCTCTGGTTCCTCCCCTCAAATATAACGATAACCTGAAGGTCGTCTCCCTTGAGTATATGATGCGCGACAGGGATGAGGCGATTATTTGGCGGGGTCCTTTGAAAATTCAGGCGATCAGGCAGTTTGTTTCCGACATGGATTGGGGCGAGTTGGATTATCTGATAATCGATGCGCCTCCGGGCACCGGCGATGAACCCTTGTCCGTCGCCCAGACCATTCCCCATGTGAAAGCCATTGTGGTAACAACACCGCAGAAGGTGGCGCTGGCCGATGTCCGCAAATCGATCAACTTTTGCAAAACCCTGAAGGTGGAAATTGTCGGCGTTATTGAAAACATGTCGGGTTTTGTGTGTCCGCATTGCAAGGAAACCGTGGATATTTTCAGCTCCGGTGGGGGAGAAGCCCTGGCCCGCGAGCTGGATTTACCCTTTCTTGGAAAAATTCCCATGGATCCGAAAGTTGTCATGGCCGGAGATGAAGGTGCGCCGTATTTGACCACCGATAATGAAAGCCCGGCAAGCATAGCTTTTGCCAAGGTGGTGAATGCCATTGAGTTGCGATTGCCGGCCGTAGCTGCTGCGCCGGTATCTTTAAAGGTAGTGGCACCAAGCGACGGCGGTTGCGCTTGTGGCGGCAGTTGCCCATCGCAGCTGAAAAAATAAGCATCGGCGCTTTTCTGCTGATATCGATCATAGATCGAAGCAAAAAAACATTCGGCGAAGGTACGTGCCGGTTTATCGGGCGTAGCATAAGGGGGTTAACCGGCAGAGGCCGGTCAACCCCTTCTCAACATAAAGAGAACAAGGCTATGATAATAAAACAGATAATGGTCGGTTCCATGGCAGTCTGCTGTTACATCGTCGCCTGTGAAGAAACAGGTAAGGCCGCTGTTGTTGATCCGGGTGGTGATGAAAAGAAGATTCTTGCCGAAATCAAGAACAAGGGCTATGTGGTCGATTATATCATTGCCACCCATGGTCATCCCGATCATGTCTGCGGCAATCGCACGATCCAGGAGGCAACCGGGGCCAAGATCGTCATGCACAAATTAGACGCGCTCTTTTTCAATCAGCCTGAGGTGTTGAAATATTTCTCCATGCTCGGCCTTGAAGCATCACCACCGATAGACCGGGAGGTTGAGGAAGGAGACGTAATCATTATTGGCGCCACCTCTCTCAAGGTGCTCCACACCCCCGGTCACACCCCCGGCGGCATGTGTTTGTATAATGCCCCCGATCTGATTACCGGTGATACGCTTTTCGTCGGCGGCCTGGGGCGTACCGATTTCCCCGGCGGCTCCCACGAAGAACTCTTGACATCGATTCGTACCAAGCTGCTGGTGTTACCTGCGGAAACCGTGGTATGGCCCGGCCATGGGTACGGGGGCAACCAATCGACTATCGGTGAGGAAAAACAATCAAATCCATATTTTTAAGGCGGCCTTGGTCGTAGAGGTTTCCCTGGTTTGCTGATGAACATCGTTGTTCCGGCCGGCTTAGGGTACTAATTCTTTTTCACCTCCTTCCTGTTTTTAATGTATGCGCGAAATTGTTCTTGGTACCGCCGGACATGTTGACCATGGCAAAACCAGTTTTATCCGAGCCCTGACCGGCTTTGAAACGGATCGCCTGAAGGAGGAAATCCAGCGGGGGATCACCATTGAGCTGGGCTTTGCTTACCTCGATCTCCCCTGCGGCCATCGCATCGGCATTGTCGATGTGCCGGGCCATGAAAAATTTGTAAAAACCATGGTATCCGGTGTTTCCGGCATCGATATCCTGGCTTTTATTGTTGCCGCCGACGAAGGTATAATGCCCCAAACCATCGAGCATTTTGAGATCTGTCGCCTGATGGGTGTGAAGCAGGGGGTGGTGATAGTTACCAAGAAGGACCTGGTGGAACCGGAATGGCTGGAGATGGTCACCGAGGAGATCGGCGAATTTTGTGCCGGCAGTTTCCTTGCGGGTGCGCCGGTCATCCATGTCTCTTCAACCACCGGTGAGGGCATCGATCTGGTACGCACCACCCTTGACGACATAGTGAAAAGGCATGATTTTCATGAGGTGTTCGGGCCATTTAGGTTGTCGGTCGATAGGGTGTTTGCCATGAAGGGTTTCGGGGCTGTCGTCACCGGTACCTCGATCTCCGGGCGAACCTCGGTGGGCGAGGATCTGCGCATCTATCCAACCGAACAAGTGGCTAAAGTCCGCGGCATTCAGGTACATTCCCAGGCGGTAAACGAAGTCGAAGCCGGCCACCGGACGGCAATTAACCTCCAGGGCGTTGACTTGGCGGATATCGAAAGGGGCATGGTACTCGCCCCGCCCGGGTCACTCCAGGCGCACTACATCCTCGATTGCCACTTTCTCTACCTGGCGGCAAATGCCAAACCGTTAAAACACCGCGCCAGGATTCGCGTTCATTTGGGTACCTCGGAGATACTCGGCCGGGTGTCGCTGCTTGACCGGGATGAGTTGCAGCCCGGCGACGAGGCGGCAATCCAGTTATTGCTTGAGCACACCGCCTCCGTCTGGCCGGGAGACCGCTATGTGGTTCGCAGTTATTCACCGGTATCAACTATCGGCGGCGGCATGGTGCTCGGTAATGTCTCACCTCGCAAGCGCAAGCGGTTGTTGGAACATGACCGGGCTTACAATCGGCAGATTCTGGCGATCCTCAAGGATGGCACTGTCGAGGAAAAAACACTCTTTTTCCTGCGCGAGAGCGGAGAACATGGACTCACCGCCGATGACCTGGCGATTCGCCTCGGATTGTTTGGGAAGCATCTAAAAAAGGCCCTCAATGAACCCATTTCCACCAAGAAAATGGTGGTTGTCGACTCGGCCTCGCAGCGCTATGTTTCGGTCGAAATTGCCGAAAAAATGAAAGAAATGTTGGTTGCCCATCTTGTTGCTTACCATAAGAATAACCCTTTGCAGCAGGGCATAGCCAAAGAAGAATTACGCACCGGCCTGGGCAGAAAAGTTGACCCGAAGGTCTTCCAGTATTGTCTGAATGAACTGATTCGCAAGGTTGTCGTGGTCCAGGAAGAATCCTTCGTTCGCTTGGCGGGACATCAAGTTGCCCTGAAGGCTGATGAGGAGAAATTGCGTAATGATCTCAGCCGGTGGTACCGGTCAAAAGGCCTGTCCACGCCGACCATAAAAGAGACCATGGATCAGTTTGTTGAATATCCTCCGCAGCTGGTAAAAGAGGTGCTCGATCTGCAGCTGCGCGACGGTAAACTGTTAAAAATCAGTGAGACGCTGTATTATGCCGGAGATATAATTGAGCCGCTCATCGCCTCCGTTCTGCAATATATGGAGAAAAACGGCGAGATTGACGCTCCTGCCTTCAAGGATTTGATCGGCTTGACCCGGAAATTCTCCATTCCTATCCTTGAGTATCTCGATCGGGTAAAAATCACCATGCGTATTGGCGATAAAAGGATACTCCGCAAGAAAGGCTAGTCGTAGCCGGAAACCTTCTTAGAAATACTTTGTTTTGCTGTAAGAATTCCTTCACCCTTGGCTTTCTTGCCAGCTGATGGCCAGGACAGAGGTCGTTTCCTCCCTAATTCGGTAGGTATGGTCGATCTGCAGCCCCGGCAAGGCAACAATGTTAGCCCCGGAGACAAGGACCGGCCAGGAGCGTCGATCTTTGGCTGGGATTTTTCTCTCATTGAAAAAACGACTGATCTTTTTCCGTCCCACTCCGTTGCAGGGATGGAAGCATTCTCCCGGCAGTGAGTTGCGCAGGAGGAGTGGGAACGGAATTTTTTCTTGGGCCAGAAAGAGCTGTGTTGTATCATTTTTGCGATACGAGGAGGGTGTCACTTCTTTAAGGATCAACTCTCTCCCCGCTTCAGGCACCGGATAACAACCCGGGCCGGGGATGCTCAGATGAATGTCTTGGCAAACCGTCCTTGAACCACGGATCCGGCCCTGCTCCAGTGGTCGCCGAAGGATCAGGTGCGGATTGCGTTTTTCTGCCCGCACCCCGTCTTCAAGATGTATTTCCCCCCCGTTTTCTCCTGCCTTGAGAAAATCGAGCAGGATATCAATCAGCCGGAAGGTTGGACGAATTTTCATATGCCGGCAACACTTTTCCAGCAAGCGGCGGCGTATTGCCGGATGATAATCGTCAAATCTTTCGGTATCTAGTGCCAACTGCAGTCGTTTCGACCCTTTCAGTACCTGTTCGCAAGGCAGCACACATCGCGAAAAGGCTGTAGCCGTCTGTCCTTCAAGGAAGTGATCTTCTTCGGCGAGCATATCCATGGTCTGCAGGACCGTACGTCCAATGGCTGGATTGAACTCCCGCGCCAGCATCGGCAGCAGGTCAAGACGCACCCGGTTGCGGAGGAATTGTCTATGCAGATTTGAAGAGTCCTGGCACCAGCCGATAGCAAGAGAATTGAGATATTCAATGAGGGTGGCCTTGTTCTCTTGCAGCAGAGGGCGAATGATCCGGCCGCGGCAGAATTGCATGCCCGACAGCCCTTTTGTGCTGCTGCCGCGGATAAGGCGGAGAAAAAATTCTTCAACCTGATCATCGGCGGTATGGCCGACGGCAATCATTTCGGCCCCATGTTCCGAGCGGATTTGTTCAAGAGCGGCGTAACGAAGATCTCGTGCCGCCTCTTCCGGCGAACGTTTTTCAAGGGCTACCAGTTGCTGTACATCGACGATCCGCGATATGAATGGCACCCCGAGAGCATGACAGCACTGTTCGATGATTGTTTGCTCATGCGGGGTTTCCAGAGGTCGAAGACCATGGTCGATATAGACAGCCAGGAGGCGCAGTTGCAGGTCGATGGCCTTGAGAATATGCAGGAGGGCAAGGGAATCGGCTCCGCCGGAAACGGCAACGACCACTTGGTCTTCACGGTTGGCCAGTTTGTGGAGACGAATGAGTGAGGAAATGCGGTTTACAAGAGTCGAATGACAATGCTTTTGGTTTTTTGCCGGCATAGCTTTCATTTACTTCTTGGATTTGAATTGATATTTGATTAAATACTACCATGTCGAGGGATATCCGGTACACCTCTATTTCAGGGAATTTGCCGCGTATGGCCAAAGTATTAATGATAACGGCCCTCGACAATTCGCAGAATATCATGGAAGCGATGGTTGGTGGTCGTTGCCAGGCATATTTGACCAAACCGGTCAGTCGGATGAGACTTGAAGAACAGCTCCGCACCCTGCATCTTATTGAGCAGGGGTGCCGAAATTATGGAAATTATGATCACAACTATGATCGGCAAGAGTGTGAATAAGGAAAAGATTGTGGAAAGTATCCGCTTGCATCTCAGCGAACATTTCAATCTCCCTCTGGAGCAGATTGAAATGTTACTGCCGAGTTTCATAGCAGCGCTTGGCACGCATATGTCCAATCTGGAGAACGCCTTGGTGGAAAAAAATCCGGTTCTGCTTGGTAAGGTTGGGCATACCATAAAGGGCGCCTTTCTTAACCTCGGATTGCAGGATTGTGCACAGATCGCTCTCGTAATTGAAGAAAAAGGTCGGAATGGCGGTAATATAGGAGATTTTGGAAAACTTATTGAAGATCTGCGGTTGTTAATCAAGCCGGTCCTTGAATAATTTGTTCGAGTAGGCGGGTGTGAATATTGTCGAAGCCGCCATTCGAAAGAATAGCCACTACATCCCCGTGGCGCAGGATGGCACCGAGCCTGGCCAGTATGCTGTCGGTATTTGCCAAGGCCTCTGCCGCAAGATTGCGTTCTTTCACCAAATCCCCCGCTAAGCGAACGGAAGAAAATAGTTCATCCGGCAGGAGACCGTCAAGAGGCAGGGGTTCCCGTATGAGAATCAGGTCGGCTGCATCGAAAGCAAGCACATAGTCTCTCTGAAATATTGCCCGTCGTGATGAGTTGGTGCGTGGTTCAAACACCGCGATGAGTCGCCGGTTTGGATACGCCTGTTTTAGTCCGGCCAGCGTCTCTTTTACCGCCGTCGGATGATGGGCAAAATCATCGATTACCGTGATCCCTTTTTCGATTCCCCGCACCTCCTGTCGCCGTTTTACCCCCTCAAAAATGCTGAGTCCCTCGTTAATAATTGCCGGTTTCACGCCCAGATGGTGCAGTACCGCACAAACCGCCAGGCTATTGAGACAGTTGTGGCGGCCGGACAGCTTTACCGTCATGGCTGCCCAGGGGGTGCCATTTTTCACAACCCTGAAACGGGTGGAGTCATCTGCGGCCTTAAGATCTTCAAGCGCCCACACGTTTGCCGGGTTCAAGCCGTAGCCCTGGACAGCGCATGGCGCTTCGGCAGCAATTTCGGCAACATTTGGGTCATCGAGATGGGCGATCAACAAGCCGTCTTTTGGCAGCAGGGCCACGAACTTCTTGAAAGATCTTTTAATTGCTTGCAGATCGGCAAAGATATCGGCATGGTCGAATTCAAGGGAGGTAATGACCGCCACATGGGGCCGGTAGTGGAGAAACTTCGATTCCTTGTCAAAAAAGGCGGTATCGTATTCATCTCCTTCGGCGACGAAATAGTTGCCGCCGCCGAGGCGGAAATTGGAGCCGAATTGTCGGACAATGCCGCCAATCATAAAGGAGGGATCAAGTTCGGCCTTGTACATAGCGGATGCCAGCAGCGAACAGGTGGTGGTTTTTCCATGGGTTCCGGCTATGACCAGCGAGGTCCGCGAGCGGATGAAAAAATGGGCCAGGGCTTGCGGAAAGGACAGATAGGCGATTTTCAGCGCAGCCATGGCCTCTGCCTCAGGATTCTTCCGGGTGATGACATTGCCGACGATAACCAGATCCGGGGCGGGCTTGAGGTTTCCTGCAGCGTAGCCATTTTGCACGGGGATATGGAGAGAGTCGAGAAACACCGACATCGGTGGATAAACATGATTGTCGCTGCCGGTGACCATATACCCGGATTGTTGCAGCATACCCGCAAGGGCCGCCATGCCAGTGCCGCAGATGCCCATCAGGTGTACATGTTTGATCTGCACCGGAGGGCAATTAAGATCCGCTTCAAGTGCCATCATGACTTGTCGCCTCGTACTGTCTTATCAATGGTGTTGTAGATGTTGATAAATGCCGAGGCAAAAGTTGCTGGGGTTATCCTGCCTACCTCTATGAATTTCACCGTTATCTCTTTGGCGATTTTCAGAATTGTTTCGTCGCTCACCTTTTCGGGGGTGTCAAGAGGTGGCGAAGTTTTATCCTGTCCAGCCATTATATATCCTTATATTCAGATAAATGAAAACGCCTCCGTCGCATGAAGAAGGCCAATTCGTCATAGGAGCGACGGAGGCGCAGGTTGAGGTCAAGAATAACCGATTAAGCCATCCTTGTTGCAGCAACACTAATACGGCAAACGGAATTTTTTTTCCAGGGAATGTTGCGGGAATATCGCAGCAAAACTCTTTGTTTTGCGAAAATTTCACAAGACTGGCGGATTTTTGACCGAGGTCAAGGCACATTGGCACGGGAGAGTTATAAATAAAGAAACAGCAGGCAAAACTATTACCTGCTGTTTTTGAATCAATGGCAAGACACTTATCGTCGTTTCAACCTCATGGAGGCACTATGAAACTGCTTGATCTCAACACCACCCGGGAATTTACCGAAGGCGCGATGAAACGCATTTTTCTTGTGGAAGATTCTGAGTTCTTCAAAATAATCAATTTCAACCTGCGTGCCGGGGTCACCTTTCCGGTCCATTCCCACGACCTTGATGGGGAACTGTCGATTCAGGTGATCGAGGGGGAAGGCTTTTTTCTCGGGGCGGATGGAGCGCAATTAGCGGCGAAAACCGGCAATATCCTCATCTCGGAGATTAGAGAACCGCACGGCGTTCGAGCCACCACCGATATGCGCATTGTCGTGACGATCGCCCCGCCGATCTGAAAAAAAGTCAACGGCCTGCCAACCGTTGGTCGATGATGGCCAGAATCTCGCTGCAGCTGATCGCTGCTTTAGCGGCTATTGCATCAGCTTCCAGACGTATTGCAGCGGAAAATTGTTCGTCACCGATGCTGCGGAGATTGATCAGGACATTTTGCCAGGCACCCCAAATACCGGTCTCCAAAGCTCTCGCTCCCACCTGCACATCGGAGGCGGAAGCGGGATTGCCGTGACGGGCGACAAGGGCCAGCGGTTCCCAGGCCGAATCACCCAGGCGCATGGTGGCCAGAGGCACCTGGGCGGCGGTTTTCAGGCCTGCCTGCATGGCCGCACGACGGAATTTTTTCTCATCCGGCGTATCTTTAGGCAGCTTCAGTGCCAGCATATACTGGTTAAAAGCCGAGGTGTCGGCGTCGATCATGGGAATCAACTGTTGGCTGAGGGCGTCGAGGAGCGGCAGGGCCTGCTGCATATGTATGCCAACTTGTTCGAACTTGCGGACCCCGTAGGTCAGCTGCGCCACCATCGCTCCCAGGGCGGCACCGACCGCTGCCATCAGGGCCGAAGCGGAGCCACCACCGGGGGCCGAACTGCGGGCCGCCACCTCTTCGATGAAGCCGCGAACCGAAAGCGTGGCCAGCGGTTCATTCGCCGGTTCCGCCACGAGATACTCAATGACCCTTTTTTCTGGGATAAAAGGAGCAAGAGAATTCAGGCCGAGCCGTTCGACGGCTAAACGGATCTTCTGATCTTCCCGATAAATAAAGATGTTTTCTCGCTTGATGTAATAGTCAGCCGCTGCCAACAGTGCCTCTCGTGGCACCAGGCCGACGATTTCCGAGCCGGCCACTCCAATTCCCAGGGCCGCCGCTTCATTTTTAACTTCCTCATAGAGGTCGTGCAGCTGGGTGGTTGTATAATCGGTGAGGTTCACTGTAACTTGCGCCATCCGGTATTCCTCTAAATACCAGCCCATACCCTGAACTTCCTGCAGACGGCCCGGCTGCTTATCACCCCGCCCGGTTTCCCGCAGATTGAGCGCGATGCGGTGCGCCTGGTTGGGAGTGCCGAGGATATTGACATTGTAGGCAATGAGAAACTTTCTCGCTCCGGTGACGGTAGCGCCCCACTCGGGGACAAAGGCGGCAGGACCAAAATCCGGCAACCAGCGAGGATCCGTCAGTTTCTTGGCCAGACCTTCGTATTCCCCCTCGCGGATATCAGCCAGAAGCCTGCGGTAATTGTGCTGCGCCGCCTCTGCATAGAGATACACCGGAACCAGCTGCTCTTCCGCCAGGCGTTTGGCAAAATTTTCGGTAATAGTGACACACTCAGCCATGCTCACGCCGGCAATCGGCACAAAGGGGCAGACATCAAGGGCACCCATGCGCGGGTGTTCGCCATGGTGGCGGCGCATATCGATGAGCTTGCGCGCCACCCGGGCTGCCGCCAGGGCACCTTCGACTATCGCCTGTGGATCGCCGACAAAGGTATAGACTGTGCGATGGGTGGATCGGCCGGCATCAACATCGAGCAGCGAGCAGCCGCTGCTGTCACGAATCGCCGCGGCAATTGCCTCTATGGCCTGTTGATCCTGACCTTCGGAAAAATTGGGTACGCATTCAATTATTTTTTTCATGGCGCAACTCACTGATAGCAGATGATTTTTTCACCACGTTTATAGACGGCGAGAAGCGGCGAGACCCCGGCATGAAAGGCAAGAATCGCCGGACTTTCGCCGTCAAGGAGGAGAAAGTCGGCCTGTTTGCCGACCTGGAGACTGCCGACTTTATCCGCCATGCCGATGGCGTGTGCACCATTGAGAGTGGCGGCGGTCAGGGCTTCGGCCGGTGTCAGCCCCATATTCAACACTGCCAGACCGACGATGAAGGGCATGGATTCACAAAAACTTGAGCCGGGATTGCAATCGGTGGCGAGAGCCAGGGGTACTCCTTTGGCCAGCATGTCTTTCGCTCTGGCGTAGGGCTTTCTCAGGCTGTAGGCGGTGGCCGGCAGGAGAGTGGCGACAATGCCTGCGGCGGCCATCCGGGTCATGCCTTCATCGCTTGCGGCCAGCAGATGATCGGCGGAAATAGCCTGCAGTTCGGCAGCAAGGCCGGCGCAACCAAGATCGTTGACTTCATCGGCATGGATTTTCACCTTGAAGCCGAGATTTTTTGCGGCCGTTAGCAACAGGCGGCCTTGTTCGAGGGAAAAGACCCCTTGTTCGCAAAAGATATCGCACTGTTCGGCAAGTTTTTCCGCCTTTACCCGCGGCAACATTTCTTTGATGATGAGGTTTATATAGGCATCTTCCCGGCCCGCATAGGCAGGCGGAACGGCGTGCGCGCCAAGAAATGTCGGTACCACGTCGAGGGGCGTGCTGTGACCAACTCTTCTGATAACCCGCAACATCTTTATTTCATTTTCGGTATCAAGGCCATAGCCACTCTTTATTTCAAGCGTAGTGCTGCCAAGCGACAGAGCCTTCAACACCCGCCTGCGGGTGCGCTGATAAAGTTCCTCTTCAGAGCTCTGCCGTACAGCCACAACCGAACTCAGAATGCCCCCGCCTTGCCTGAGGATTTCAAGATAGGGCGTTCCCCGCAAACGCAGAGAAAATTCAACTTCGCGGGGGCAGGTAAAACACATATGGGTGTGCGGATCAACAAAACCGGGAATCATGCAGGCGCCGGCGGCGTCTATCTCTTCGTCTATCTCCGTGGTCTGCAAGGCAGCAAGCACTTCATGTTCCGGGCCAAGTCGGACGATCATGCCATTTTCAATGAGGATGGCCGCACCGGGAATATGCAGCAGCTCGCCTTGTTTCTGTCCGGCCGCCGGAATACCAGTGTCAAGGGGCGTGAACAGGGAAGCGTTGCGGACCAGTTTTCGTATCACCTAGAGCTCCTCAAGGGTTGGAAGACTATTTGCTAAAGATGTGCTCCAGGGCCGCCGCAAGATCGCCATCGTCGGCGAGAAAGGGCAGGGTGATCTGATCGCCGTTGCCATTGTCCCGGTTATAGTCGGCGGCTACGGCAACGGCATTGGCGTTTCTCGCCCAGTTGCGGCGGGCGACTCCGCCCATGACATCCCAGTTCATGGCGCTACGGATAGTGGCATCGACTCGCTCGCTGCCGTCGAGCAGCAGACCAAAACCGCCGTTGATGGCCTTGCCGATGCCGGTGCCGCCGCCATTGTGCAGGGCCACCATGGACATGCCGCGGGCGGCGTTGCCGGCAAAACAGTGGGTTGCCATATCGGCGCAGACGTTGGAGCCATCAAGAATATTGGCGGTTTCCCGGAAGGGCGAATCGGTGCCGCCGGGATCATGGTGATCGCGGCCGAGCATAATCGGCCCAACCTCGCCGTTACGCACCATTGCATTAAAACGCAGAGCAATCTTTATGCGGCCCCGGGCGTCTTGGTAAAGAATACGGGCCTGGCTGCCGACCACCAGGTTATTTTTCTCGGCATCCTTGATCCACAGATAATTGTCGCGATCTTCGCAGCGGCGCTGCGGATCGATACAGGATAGGGCGGCTTGGTCGGTGCGGTGCAGATCATCAGCAAGTCCGCTCAGGCAGACCCAGCGGAAGGGGCCATAGCCGTAGTCAAAGATCGGCCCCATGATATCTTCGAAATACGAGGGAAAGACAAAACCATCCTTGGCATCCACGCCGTTACGCGCCACATCCCGCACACCGGCGTCGAAAACCGCCTTGAGAAAGGCGTTGCCGTAATCGAAAAAGAAGGTGCCTTGGGCGGTGATTTTCTTGATGGCGAGATAATGCCGTTTTAAACTGATATCGACCAATTCGCTGAATTTCCGGCGATCACCGGCGAGCATTCGGGTACGTTCGGCAAAACTCAGACCCTGCGGGCAATAGCCGCCGTCATATACGACATGACAGGAGGTTTGGTCCGACAACAGGTCGACCTTTATCTGGTGTGCCGCCAGATACTCGATCAGGTCAACGATATTGCCGTGAAAGGCGATGGAACGTGCCTGTTTTTTCTGCCTTGCCGCACCGGCAAGTGCTACTGCTTCTGCCGGACTATCAGTCACCAGATCGACCCAGCCCTGTTTCCGGCGGGTGGCTATTCTCGAAAGATCGACTTCCGCAGTTATCGATACCAGACCGGCGATTTTCGCAGCTTTTGGTTGGGCACCACTCATGCCACCCAAACCTGAGGAAACAAAGAGCAGCCCGCGCAAATCGGCACAGGCCCCGACGCCGCACATTTTTCGACCGGCATTGAGCAGGGTGTTGTAGGTGCCATGGACGATACCCTGCGGGCCGATATACATCCAGCCACCGGCGGTCATCTGCCCGTAGGAGGTAGCACCCATCTGGGCGGCGATTTCCCAGTCGGCCGGATTATCGTAGAGTCCGATCATCAGGCCGTTGGTGATAATGACCCGGGGGTTGTCGGGGGATGAAGCAAAGAGGCCCAGTGGATGACCCGATTGCATAACCAAGGTCTGGTCGTTGGTCATCGCCTGCAGGTATTTTTTGATCAGCCGGTACTGCATCCAATTCTGACAGACACTGCCGGTCTCGCCGTAGGTCACCAGTTCGTAAGGGTAGAGGGCGATCTCGAAATCAAGATTGTTGTCAATCATCAGCTGAAAGGCCTTGCCCGCAAGACATCGGCCCTGATATTCCTGCACCGGCCGGGCCATGATTCTTCCTTCCGGTCGAAAGCGATAGCCGTAAATCCGTCCGCGGCTGCGCAATTCTTCTAAGAATTCGGGGAGTAACAGAGCGTGATGCCGTTCCGGGATATAGCGCAGGGCATTGCGCAGGGCGGTTTCCGTCTGCCGGCGATTCAGGCGAAAGCCGCGATCGGGGGCTCTTCTGATGTCTCCCTCGATGGCCGGTTGTTGCGGGAGGTCCTCCTCCAGATGAATCTTCATTGCCCGGGCGATCTCGGCATTGCTGAGCATGGTGTTTCTCCTGTGGGCGGTTGGCGGCATACCGGTCCGAATGTATATACAAGCACCTATAGCATAGGTGTATTTTATTGCCAAGAAAAATCAAAATAGTGCATAGTATTTCCTAATTTCATTGCGGTTTCGTTAGATACAGTTATATAAGTGATTGTTAAAACATATCTATACAACATGACCGTTATTTCCGCCCAGACAAACATATGAGCACCGAGAAAAAACAGCAACCACTCTACCTGCAGGTGAAAGAGAGTATCAGTCAGAGAATCAGCTCGGGAGAACTCCAGCCGGGGATGCGCATTGATTCGGAAAATGAACTGGTGCAGACTCTGGGTGTGTCGCGGATGACTGTCAACCGGGCGGTGCGGGAACTCACCAGTGAAGGCAGTCTCCGCCGTCAACAGGGGGTTGGAACCTTTGTGGCCGGGCGTAAGCCGCAGTCGGCGATGTTTGAGATCATTCCCATCAATGAAGAGATAGAACAACGGGGTGGCCGACACAGTTGCGAGATACTCCTGTTGCAGGAAGAACGGGCGCGGCCAAAGTTGGCGGCCGATTTGCAACTTGCGGCGTACGCTCCGGTTTATCACGCCCTTCTGCTGCACAAAGAGAACGGCAAACCGATCCAACTTGCCGACCGCTACATCAACCCTTTGGTAGCCGGGGATTTTCTCCGGCAGGATTTCCAGCGCATCACGCCCAGCGCTTATCTGCTCAGCCTGTTCCCGGTTTCGCAGGTTGAACATGTCATTGAAGCCATCATCCCGGAGCTCTGGGTAAGGGCTCACCTGGCTATTAATGAGGCCGAACCCTGTCTGGTTCTGCACCGCCGGACCTGGGTGGGTGAAAGCATTGCAACCCAGAGCACTTTCTATTATCCTGGTTCGCGGCACAGTATCGGCGGCAGATTCAAACCGGACGTGTCGCGAACCATCCGTATCGCCTAATTACCTTGGTGGAAAATGAGTCAGATACCAAAGAACGTCGCAGATTTCCTGGCAGCTCACAGCCTGTCGGCTCTTGAATTTGAACCAGGATCGACACCCACAGCCGAAACCGCGGCCGAACGGATCGGTGTACCGGTGGGTCAGATCGCCAAATCGATGCTGTTTAAGGGCAAAGATGGTAACTTCCGGTTGGTGGTGGCGGCAGGGGACCGGCGAATTAACAGCAGCCTGTTGAAAAAGGTCGCCGGCTGCAAACACCGCATGGCCACCCATGAAGAGACTCTGACGGTGACCGGCTTCCGTCCGGGCGGGGTTTGTCCCTTTGGCCTCGCGGGCAGCGGCGTTGCCATTCTTATCGATGTTTCCCTTGACCAGTATGCAACGATTTATCCAGCCGCCGGCACCGATGCCACCGGCGTTCCCCTGAGCCCGGCCAGACTGGTCGAGGTGACCGCAGGTGCCAGGGTGCAGGTTACCGAGGTGCAGGAATAATTCCCTGGTCATCCTCTTCACATTCCTCTAGCGTGTAAAACCTAGCGCCTCTCGGGAAAACTCCCAGAACACAATCAGTCTCCAGCCGATTGCCGGATCACCGGCAAAAAGTCATTGTCGAGGTCAGCGACAAGATGCCGTAGTGTTACGGCGGCAATGAGGACAGGTGTATGTATCCGAGATCGACGCCATGGTCGAGAGCGAGAATGAGGATTTATTTTGGCAACTCAACTACACCTGTGACTGCTTAAACGAAAGTGTAGCGCACGAATCGCTGTTGTAACCCGGATTTACTACACATGTAAACGGAAAAGGGGACAGATAGATTATTTTCCAACGGACAAAGGTGACAGTATTACCATCAATATTCAGGCCGATTGGATAATCTCCCGATCTCCTTGAATAGGGGGACATCTTATCAATTGTTGTCCTTGAATAGGGGGACATCTTATCAATTGTTGGAAAACTATCAGTAAGGTGTCCCCCTTTTCATTCAAGATATGGAGGATTACTATCTTGCCGCTGAAGTATTGGAGCTTGTCCGAAAAGGACGTGAAAAAACATTTTCAGCTGTTGAGGTGAGGAAAGATCTTGGCCTGGACGATTAAATACACCGACACGGCTAAAAACTTACTTCGTAAACTCGATAAACAAACGGCCAGGCGCATTGTCGACTACATCGATGAACGTATTGCGGTGCTGGATGATCCACGCACTGCGAGGAAAGTTTTAACAGGCACGCTTGGTGGATTATGGCGTTATAGAGTTGGTGACATCAGAATCATTTGCGAAATTCAAGATAATGTTATGTGTGTTCTTGTTTTGAGAATCGGCCATCGTGGCAAAAGATATGATAGGTAGTGAATGTGAGCAGCAACCGGTACAACTTGCCGGTTACCTAGTGAAAATTATCCACATCAGAATTCAATGAACTGGCCCTCGAATTCCTCCTTTATACTCTTCAAAATCAGCCTTGACCACGAGTACGAAATAGCGTACGTTTAGTTTATGGAGGTAGTAAAATGACTACATTAAACGCTACGGAAGCACGTGCCAGGCTCTACAACTTAATTGACGAAGCCGCGGAAACACACGAACCGATTATTATTACCGGAAAAAGACACAATGCCGTGCTCCTGTCGGAAGAAGACTGGAGCGCCATTAATGAAACCATCTATCTTTTGTCAGTGCCCGGAATGAGAGAATCGATAAAAGAAGGGCTCAAACAAAACATTGATGAGTGCTCACAGGAACTTGATTGGTAATGCGGACACTGTATTTCACTCACCAGGCCGAGAAAGATGGGAAGAAATTAAAAGCGGCTGGCCTCAAAGGAAAAGCGGAACTCTTGCTTGAAATATTAAAAGCTGATCCATTTCAAACACCCCCACCTTATGAAAAATTAGTCGGTGATTTGGCAGGTGCATACTCTCGTCGCATAAACATCCAACATCGGTTGGTCTATCAAGTCATCGAAAGAGAGCATGCTGTCAAAGTGTTAAGACTTTGGACTCACTACCAATAGGAGGACATCTTGTCAATTGTTGGAAAACTATTAGTAAGGTGTCCCCCCTTTCTGGCCCCCTTTCTGGGAACAATTCTGTGGTATGGCCGGATTCTCGGCACGAGTACGGCGAGACGCGATTTTGCGCTATAGGCTATATTGGTGTTCGTTTGTATCATCTGGTTTTCACGACACGCAGCGAGTTGGTCAGGGTTGTCAGCCTGCGCAAAGCCAATAAGCGAGAGGTAAATATATATGCCGAAACTTAAGAAAGAAACCATACTTCCCTCGGCTATCGAGGAACCGGAGATTGCGAGACAGGCGGTTGCAGATGGCACCGTTGTGACTGCCGAAATGATCAAACAAATGAAACCGGCAGGCCAATTTCCGGAACTGGGATTTCTTGTGAAAATGGGCAGACCTGTTTCAGACAACCCTAAAAAGGCGGTCAGTATCCGCTTGTCGCCGGATGTATTGAGCAGCTTCAAAGCCACTGGCCGAGGTTGGCAGACGAGGATCGACAATGCTTTGCGCGACTGGTTGAAGGAGCATAGGATATGACCTTGATTTCTCTTCAGTTTCTATCTAAAATAATACCGATCACTCATTGGTATTGAAGGAATGGCTCTCCTCTGCCCTGCCGGGAGTGCAATTTTATGTCTCATCAGTGGACCATAATTGAAGATTCTTTCTGCTATGTTCGAATCGTTGTATCAAACAATATCTGCCCTTAAAGACTGGTAAAAAACATCTTTGCACCTTATTCCTGCTCATCCTTTCAGTGCCCAAGCTATCTCGGCAGAAACGGGGTGAGATCCTTCTCGTAGCGATTCTTTACTTTGAAGCCCTTGTCGTTCAGGGCGGTCATGGCTTTGGCTCCATCCTGGTTGGCTACCCGCAGTACCATCTCGGAAATTCCCGGATACCTGTTGTCCGGCCAGCAGAAAAAACTCTGGATATTGATCCCTTGATCCTTCAATGTGTCGGCGACTTCCGCTAATTTGCCGATAGTGTCGCGTACGAAAATGCTGAGACGTACGCTTTCTTCACTGATGCCTATGGCCTGCAGGAGAACCGCCATGACATCGGTGCTGGTGATGATCCCGGCCAGCTCATCTCCTTCCATGACCGGCAGGGCACTGATCCTGTTTTGCTGCATGATGAGGGCTGCCCTCTCGATCGTGGTGCTGGTGGGAATGGTGACCACGGTTTTAATCATTATCATCGACACCAGCACCTTCTGCAGCAGGTAGTTGAGTTCGTGGGTGCTGAGCGACGTGGCAGGGGATGCCCAGTTCTGTTTGAGGTCGCGGTCGGAGACGATGCCCACGAGTTTCTTCTTGTCGTTTACTACCAGGAGATGATCAATTTTGTTTTTCTCTATAATGTCCCGCGCCTGAACCAGGGTGGTTTGGGGTGAGACGGTGATAAGATCGGTGTGCATTATTCTGTCGATATACATGGTGTCACTTCCTCCATAAAATTGCCGGCACGCTCTTGGCAGTTTGAAAACGAATTGTTGCAATGAGTGGTTGCATTATAGAGTGGCAGATGAAGTTGTCAAAACAAAGTACTGTTTCCGGCCTGAAAATATAACAAAATTTCAAGGGAGGTGTGGCGGCAAAGTGTTGACGGAGGCAGCGGAGTGTGGTTTTCTGGGTGTTGAAAAAATCCTTGCCGGAATACTTGGTTTCAGAGTAGCTTGCTGAGCTATTTGAGGAGCCGTTACCAAAGAACTTGGCTGTTTTTACCCATCAGGAGAGACTGTGACACACGCTAAAGAAAAAGGTCTATGGATGTCCGGGAATGAAGCCATCGCGCTCGGGGCCTACGAGGCCGGAGTGAAGATCGCTTCCGGTTACCCCGGCACCCCTTCGACGGAAATTATGGAGAACCTGTCGCGCTATGAAGGGGTGTATACCGAGTGGGCGCCCAATGAAAAGGTTGGCCTGGAGGTTGCGATCGGCGCCTCTTTTGCCGGAGCCAGGGCCCTGGCCACCATGAAGCACGTCGGGGTCAATGTCGCCGCCGACCCGCTCTTTACCGCCTCGTACACCGGTGTTTGCGGCGGACTGGTAGTGGTGAGTGCCGATGATCCGGAGATGCACTCGTCGCAAAACGAACAGGATAACCGCAACTACGCCTTTGCCGCCAAACTGCCGATGCTTGAGCCGTCTGACCCGAGTGAGGCGAAAGACATGGTGAAATTGGCCTTTGAACTGAGTGAAGATCTCGACACCCCGGTCATGCTGCGTATCACCACCAGGGTGTCGCACGTTAAAGGGGTGGTGGCGGAAGGTGTAAAGACCACCTCCAAAGTTGTCTGCGGCATCAACAAGATTCCCGGTAAACTGGTTATGCTGCCGGCCATGGCGCGACAGCGCCGCATGGTCGTTGAAGAGCGTATGCAAAAATGCCGCGAATTAGCGGAAACTGCAGCTTTTAATCGCATTGAGGCGGGTGATGGCAAACGGGGCTTTATCACCTCCGGGGTCTCTTATCTCTACGTTAAAGAAGCCTTTCCCGAGGCTGCCGTCTTAAAACTCGGCATGTGCTGGCCGCTGCCGGAGAAAAAGATCCGCGAATTTGCCGCCATGGTTGAAGAGCTGGTTATTGTCGAAGAGCTCGATCCCTTTCTCGAAACCCATATCAAGGCCATGGGTATCATCTGCCACGGCAAGGACTGCATCCCCAACCAGGGCGAGCTGAATACCGCCATTGTCCACCAGGCAATCAATCCCGGCTCCGGACCTGAGCTTTTCGCTGCGGTGGAGCTGCCCAACCGGCCGCCGAATATGTGTGCCGGTTGTCCGCACCGTGGGATATTTTATAACCTTTCGCGCATGAAGGTCTTTGTCTCCGGCGATATCGGTTGTTATACCCTGGGTTTTCTGCCGCCGCTGTCGGCCATGGATTCCTGCGTCTGCATGGGCGCCTCGGTGTCGATAGCGCACGGTATGGCCAAGGCCCTCGGTGAGGACGGATACAACAAAGTGGTTTCGGTGATTGGCGATTCGACCTTTATCCACTCGGGTATCACCGGTCTTATCAATACCGTGTACAACAACTCGGCCTCGACCCTCATCATTCTCGATAACCGCATTACCGCCATGACCGGCCGGCAGCACAATCCGGCCAGCGGCTATTCCATCAAGGGTGAGGCGGCCAGTAGCCTCGATCTCGAAGCCCTGTGTCGGGCGGTCGGGGTCAAGCATGTGTATAAGGTCAATCCCCACGATGTCGTTGAAACCCGCAAGGTGTTGAAGGAGGCGGTGGAGCTGCGCGAACCTTCGGTGGTTCTTTCCCAGGCGCCCTGTGTTCTCCTGCCGGAGATGAAGGAACGTAAGCCGGTCTCCTATTTCACCAACCAGGAGAACTGTGTCGGCTGCATGTCCTGCATCCGCCTCGGCTGCCCGGCCCTCAGCTGGAACACCTTTGCCGAGGGTGAGGCGGAGCGCCGCGGCTACCGAAGCAGTCAGAAAGGCCTTTCGAAAATTGACGAAATCCTCTGTAACGACTGCGGCCAATGTGCTTCGCTGTGTAAATTCAACGCCATCACCCGCGGGGAGGGGAAAAAATGAAAGAGAAAGGCAATATCCTCTTTTCCGGAGTGGGTGGCCAGGGCATTCTCCTGGCCAGCGAAATAACGGCGTACGGCCTGCTGTCTGCCGGTTACGATGCCAAGAAGAGCGAGGTGCACGGCATGGCCCAGCGAGGCGGTTCAGTCACCGCCCAGTTGCGTTACGGCACGAAGGTGTATTCGCCCTTGATCGAGCCTGGCTGCGTCGATATCCAGATGGCTTTTGAGATGATGGAGGCGGTCCGCTATCTTCCCTATCTCCATAAAGGCAGCAAGGTGATTGTCAACACCCAGAGAATCCTGCCGCCCTCGGTTGCCACCGGCCAGGCGGTCTATCCGGAAAATGTCCTTGATCATCTTACCCAGCGGGAAATCGTCGTCGTGCCGGTTGATGCCTTTGAGCTGGCCCGGTCGGTTGGTGAAGTAAAGACCGCCAATGTGGTGATGGTAGGCGCCTTGTCGGCATTTTTACCGGTAGACCCGGCAGTTTTTGAGGAGATAATCCGTACCCGGGTGCCGGAGCGTTTTAGAGAGGTGAATCTGCAGGCCTTTCTCGCCGGACGAAGGGTCAGTCAATAAGCAGGGGGAGATGAAAAATGTCGGTGCATTATTGGGATGAAGAAATGGAGACCCTGCCCAGGGTCGGCCTGGAGTCGATTCAACTGCGGCGTTTGCAGCATCTGGTGGCACGGGTCTATAAAAAGGTTGAGCCCTATCGCCGTAAGATGGATGAAGCCGGTGTCAGGCCTGACGATATCAAGAGTCTCGCCGATCTGGCCAAGTTGCCCTTTACGGTCAAGGACGATCTGCGCGACAACTATCCGTTCGGCCTCTTTACCGTGCCCCTTGAGGAGGTCGTGCGGGTCCATGCCTCCTCCGGCACAACCGGTAAACCGACCGTTGTCGGCTATACCGCCAAGGATATCGAGATCTGGGCCGTTGTCATGGCTCGCGCCCTGCGCTGCGCCGGGGCCACCAAGGGCGATATGATCCATAACGCCTACGGCTACGGCCTTTTCACCGGCGGCCTCGGCGCCCACTACGGCATCGAGAAGCTGGGGGCCACGGCCATCCCGGTATCCGGTGGCAATTCCAAGAGGCAGATCAACATCATGTGCGATTTTGGCTCGACCGTGCTGCTCTCAACCCCCTCCTACGCCTTAAATCTTGCCGACGCCATGGATGCCATGAAGATTGATCCGAAATCGCTCTCTCTTCGGGTGGGGATCTTCGGCGCCGAGCCGTGGAGTGAAAGTATGCGTGAGGAGGTGGAGCGTAAGCTGAATCTTAAAGCTACCGATATCTATGGCCTTTCCGAAGTTATGGGGCCGGGGGTCGCCCAGGAATGTCTGGTTACTGATCGCGGCATGCATATCTGTGAGGACCATTTCCTGCCGGAGATTGTCGACCCGGAAACAGGCGCCGTTCTGCCGCCGGGCGAGAAGGGCGAGCTGGTCTTTACCACCCTCACCAAGGAGGCCTTTCCGATCATCCGCTACCGCACCAAGGACATCTCCAGGCTGATCTATGAGCCCTGTGGTTGTGGTCGGACCCTGGTGCGGATGGAAAAGGTGACTGGACGAACCGACGATATGCTCATTATCCGCGGGGTCAATGTCTTCCCGTCGCAGGTGGAGCATGTCCTCGTCGGTATTGAGGGCGTTGAGCCGCATTACCTGATTGTCGTTGAGCGGGAAGGTAACCTCGACACCATGCAGGTGCAGGTCGAGGTCAGCGAAGGGCTCTTCTCCGATGAGATCCGGGTGCTGGAAAACCTGAGCAAGCATATTCAGGGCGAGATCAAGGATCTGCTCGGGGTCACCTGCAAGGTGAAACTGGTTGAACCGAAGACCATTCAGCGCAGTGAAGGCAAGGCGCAACGGGTTATCGACAAGCGTAAAATCTAGGTGAGAGGATATCATGCTGGTAGAACAAATTGCCGTATTTTTAGAGAACAAATCGGGACGACTGGCTGAGATCACCGCCATTCTCGCCGAAAATTCCATCAATATTCGCGCCCTTTCGGTGGCCGATACCGCCGATTTCGGCATCCTGCGGCTCATCGTCGACAAGGTTGAAATGGCCAAAGCGGTGCTGCGCGAAAACGGTTTTACCGTCGGTAAGACTCAGGTTCTGGCGGTCGAGGTTGAGGATAAGACGGGCGGACTGGCGAGGGTTCTGAAATGCATCAAGGATGCCGGGATCAATGTTGAGTATATGTACGCTTTTGTCAACAAAACCGGAGAAAATGCCGTGCTGATTTTCCGTTTTGAGAAGATGGAGGAGGCGATGGCCACCCTCATCAAGGATGGCTTCACCATTCTCAGCCGCGAACAGATCTGCAACCTGTAATCGGTAAAAGCCTGTGGTCTGCGCTTTTGTGACAGGCCCTCCCAACCCATAACCTGTAGCAAATGGACCGCAATGTACTGGCAAAAAGATCAAGAGTGTCTGCCACGACCGGAACTTACAAAACTGCAACTGGAACGTCTCATCAGCACCCTCAAACGGGTGGGCAACAATGTGCCGTTTTACCGAAAAAAATTCAATGAGATGAAGCTCCATCCCGAGCAGCTCACCCATCTCGAAGAGTTGTGCAGCTATCCGTTCACCACCAAACAGGATCTCCGCGATAATTATCCCTACGGTCTTTTTGCCGTGCCGCTGCGCGATGTCGTGCGCGTCCATTCCTCGTCGGGGACCACCGGGACGGCGACGGTCGTCGGCTACAGCCGCAACGATATAGTCACCTGGTCGGACATGGTGGCGAGGATTCTCTGCAGTGCCGGGGTGACCCCCGACGATGTGATCCAGATCGCCTTCGGCTACGGCCTTTTTACCGGCGGTTTTGGCCTGCACTACGGCGCCGAGCGGCTGGGTGCCTCGGTTATTCCAATTTCTTCCGGTAATACCAAGCGGCAGATCCAGATCATGCAGGATTTTAAGACCACCGCCCTGGTCTGCACCCCCTCCTATGCCCTGAAAATGGCCGATGTGATGATGGACATGGGGGTCAATCCGAACGGCTTGTCGTTGCGTTACGGTCTTTTCGGCGCCGAGCCCTGGTCCGAGGCGATGCGTCAGGAAATCAATGAGCGATTAGGGGTTCGCGCAACCGACAACTACGGCCTGTCGGAGGTCATGGGGCCGGGGGTGGCCGGCGAATGCCTGGAATGCAATGGGTTGCATATCAGCGAGGATCATTTTTTGGTTGAGGTTCTCAATCCCGACACTCTGGAACCGGTGGCACCGGGCGAAGTGGGTGAATTGGTGCTTACTACGCTTACCAAAGAGGCCTTTCCGGTCATTCGCTATCGAACGCGGGACCTGACCCGCCTTCTTCCCGAGCCTTGCCCCTGTGGCCGGACCTTTGTGCGGATGAGCAGAGTGTTGGGACGTTCCGACGATATGCTCATTATCAAAGGGGTGAATGTCTTCCCGATGCAGATAGAGGCAATTCTTTTTGAGATCGAGGGCACCGAACCCCATTATCGCTTGATCGTCGAAAGGGAGAATAACGAGGACAAGCTGACGGTCATGGTCGAGGTTGTCGAATCGATCTTTTTTGATGAGATGAAAAAGCAGCGGGCCCTGATGGAAACCATCAAGAAGCGCCTGGCCTCGGAGCTGGGCGTGGGGGTGGAGATCAAGCTTGTCGAAGAACGGTCCCTTGAACGTTTTAACGGTAAGGCGGCACGGGTTATCGACAAGCGTCAGCTGTAAGTTTTCTCATCAGCTGACCTTGAATCGGTTGACCAAAGATTTCAACTGGACAGAGAGGTCGGAGAGAGCGGTGGCGCTGCTCTGAACCTGGTTACTGTTGTTTTCGACTTGTGCCGATTGGACATTGATAGCGGCGATTTCTCCGGTGATTTCGGTAATTACAACAGTGCTTTGCGCCACGTTTTCATTGACTTCGGCGATGCCTTGAGAAGCTTGGGTAATGTTGTTGGCAATTTCATTGGTAGCCGCCGATTGTTCTTCGACAGCGGTGGCGATGGTGTTGATCATTTCATGGATATCTTCGATGATCTTCGATATCTTTTCAATATCGGTAATGGTCGAGGTTGTGGTGATCTGCATCTCATCAATCTGATTTTTGATATCTATCGTGGCTAGAGCGGTCTGCTTGGCCAGTTCCTTGATTTCATTGGCGACCACTGCAAAACCCTTGCCCGCCTCTCCGGCCCGTGCCGCCTCAATGGTGGCGTTAAGGGCCAGGAGGTTGGTTTGTTCGCTGATCTCAGTGATGGTTTCGGTTACTTTGCCGATTTTGTTGGCGGATGCACCAAGAGAAGCCATCTTCGTCGAAGTCTGCTGCGACTGATTGACCGCGGCTGCGGTGATTGATCTGGCCTTCTCGGCGTTTTTCGCGATTTCATTGACGGTGGCGGTCATTTCTTCCGTTGCGGTGGCAACAATCCCGACATTGCTTGCGCTTTCTTCCATGGCTGCGGAAACCGACTGAATGTTCGAATTCATCTCCTCGGCGGCGCCGGCAACCGCTGTTGACTTGGCGGAGGTTTCCCGCGCAGCGCTATTCAATTGCGTGGAAATGGCGGTCAGTTCGGAGGAGGAGCCTATCAAGGTATTGACTCCGGCGATGATCTCCTTGACCATGGAGCCAAGTTGGCTGACCATGGTGTTGAGGGAGGCGGCCATGACGCCGATCTCGTCGGCTTGATTGACATCAAGGTTCTTGGTAAAATCGCCATTGGCCATGGTTTCGGCAAAGGCGGCGGTTTTGCGGATGGGGCCGGTAATTGCCTTCGTAAGAAAGATTCCAATAGAGATGCCAAAGACAACGGCGATGGCCGAGACAACCAACATAGTGATGAGCGCAGAGCTGCTGGCAGCGGCCAACTTTGGACTTAACTCGTTTTGAATCTCAAGATAGCTTAAATTGATGCTGTCGGCGGCATCGCTAATTTCCGGACCGAGTTTATCGAGCGATTTGCTGACGAGGGCATTGCGCTCATTAATTTTGGCAACTAGGAGGGTGAATTTTGTCCGGTATTCTGCCAAATTTTTGTTTATATCGACGACCATTGCCTGCCACTCTACCCGCAGCAGGGCGTCCTTTAAATCTTTCAATACCGGTTCCAACTCGGTCAAGTCTGTGACCACCAACTCTGCGTCGGGGGTGGAACTGGTGTCGAGAAAACGACTGACATGCAATCTGCCGAGGAGCAGGCGGCGGATACTCAGACCGGCGGTGTATCCGGTACTTGTCGCGCCTGTCTTGGCTGCTTTATCCATCAAATCGGTAAGGGTCTGCTCCATGGCAACCCCAAGTTTATCGAGGTTTGCCACCAACTGATCCAGTTCGCTTTTAAATGCGACGATTTTGCCGAACGTTGTGTCATAACTGCCGATTTTTTCATCGACGGCGGTCAATTTTTGTAACATTTCCGGGTTTTTTGCGGTCTGACCGGCAGTGGTCATGAACTCTTTACTCTTATCGAGAAACCCTTTGTAGCGTTTGCTGTCGTTCTCCGTACCGGAGATAAGAAAATCCTTAACACTGACCTGTGCCATGAGCATATTGGCCTGGATCCGGCCAATGAGGTTGGTCTGGTGTGCTATGCCGCGAAAATCGGACACGCCCTGATCCAGCGTGGTCAACCCTCGCCACGAGAAAAAGGAAACGGTTATGGTCAGGAGGATAATGGTGCCGAATCCTAAGCCAATTTTCATCGCCAGTTTCATGTTTTTCATTCCTTACTCCTTGAGTGGGGTAACTCAGCGCTACTGAGTTTTTTCTCTTAAATGGTCTTGAATATGTTGGAAAAACAAATAGATGTCCGACAAATATCTTGGGGCACGAAACTGCCCCTACAAGAGTATGCAGAATGAAGGTCCCTGGAGTTTGCCAAGGCATCTGATCGTATGAGTCTACAACTATTTCTGCCAAATTGGCAGGGGGCACAGAAAAAAATAGGTTGATTGATCATTGTTATTATGGGGCCGATGACTGGGAGAGTCTTGCTTTATGGTTTTAAATCTTTTGAAAACCGACATAGGCTTCAAGAAACCCGGCTTTGCCGACGGCGAGAAAGTTCGCGTAACTCCATGATTCACCGGTTAAAAGAGCGCTGTGTTCGGGCTTTATCACATAGGCCATGGCCAGGCATGGCCCATGCTGTGTCATCACCTGCACCTCCTGTCGGGAGTACTGTTCACCTTCAAAGCCGTCAAGCCTCTCAATTGCCTTTTGCGAGAGATCACGGTACAGGACGCCCTTAACCTCGGCTCCCAGGTAGGCAACGATGCCGGGATATTCCTCGCCACGAATTCTCGAACGCCGGAAGTCCTTGAGGGTTGCTGGAACGTAGTCGGCACTGCAGCCGGCCACATGGTACATGATATCACTGCTCATCAGTGATCCGTAGGTGAAAAGATTTGACATGGATTATATATGTGTAAATAGAGAGTGATAGGCACTATGTCTGTATGGTTGATGTTAGCTGAGAAGGAATGTATGGTTCCATTAGCGAATCTTCGGTGACTTCTCAAAGACTAGCTGATTACTGGTGCAAGAAAAGCAAACATTGTTTCCGGTCTTGCCCTCACTCCGTCTTTTGTTTTCTCAAGCAGCCCCATCTTCGCCAGAGCATTAATGTCCCTGTGGAGCGTCTTGTCGGTGAGATTTGCATATACTTCGGCAATACGAGGAGTTATGTGCCGGACTTTTGCAACAGGAACTGCATTAACATTAACACTGTCTGACAGATCCAAAATCAATCGCCGCCTCCTGGCTTCGGATTTTTCATCCTTGTTACTGAACTTTTCATGGATATAATCCTTCCAGTGAACATACACCTGTTGCTGCCGAATGAGTTCGACCTGTTCAGCAAGACCATCTACAAGGCCCTGCAGGGCATATTTAATGAAAGGGAAAATATCCCCACCTGACTTATGCGAAGCATCGAGCTGCTTGTAATATTCAGTTCTCGTCATGTTGTAATGGTTACTCAACAGATGGGCTGAGAGGTCGGCAACTCCACACGAAAGTAAAACCTGGAATTCAATGAGTCGCGCTGTCCTGCCGTTACCGTCGCCAAATGGGTGTATCCACGCTAGGTACATATGACAGATTATCGCCTTGTAAATTCCATAGACGATTTTTTCATCGTCCGACGGCGGAGTAAATTCATTCATCCATTCACACAATCGCTTTAACAGAAAATCACAATCTTCCGCAGGTGCTCCTCGATACGTCCACACCCCTACACTGTGTTCTCGTATTTCACCTGGGACGATTTCATCCTCCAGCTTCAGGTTTTTGAGCACAAGAGTGTTATAATGTTTGATCTGCTCTACGGAAAGAGCGGCATCTTTGCCGCTAAAAAGATTGTCTGCAATTTCGTCACAGGCTTTGATAATGTTATCTACCTCCTGCTGTAGATAAGCCTTTGACGGCGGCAACCGAAGTTTTCCTTCCAGATGTTGTGAAATTTCTTCCTCGGAGAGAGTATTTCCCTCAATTGCGGTAGTGGCCATGGCCCCTTTTACCAGATATAACTTGTACAGCTCTTTTGCAACGGCTGGCAATAACGGAACTCCGGAAACATGCATGCATTTCGAGCTGGCTTCACCAAGTAATAACCAGTGTTTGTGTGTTGCCTTTCTCAGGTCAATGACAAAAGATATCCATGGATGTGTCTTTTCATATGTCCTCATAACTGTCCACCATGAGCAAAGAAATATAGTATATAATAACAATTATTTAAAATACAAATATAAGTATTTGCAAGCAAATATATTTACATTATGTCTTCTGAAGAGTACCATATCATACGATATAATGTCTAGGACAAAGAATTGATCCAACCATCGCCTAAAGGCGGATTTCCGGAAACTGCCCGGCATCCGCCTTCATGCGGAACATTATGCCTGTGAGGCTACAGCAAAGAATCATCTTGAGACCAAAAGGGGAGTGACTTGGAGCCGTTTTTTTTGCAATACGCATCAGCAACGGAAAAAGCCGGGCGGCGGATTGGCGCCGTTCATCAGCAAATATTTACGACAGCAAACTATCTAACGAGAGGAATTACATGAGTCTTTTGAACATCGATCAAAACAAATGCCATCAGGATGGTCTGTGCGCAGTTGAATGTCCCATGGGGATAATTCACTTTGAAGGAAAAGGCAGCTTCCCGGAGATTCCGCCGGAAAGTGAGGCGATGTGCATACGTTGCGGCCATTGCGTGGCGGTTTGTCCGCAAGGTGCACTCGATCATTCCGAGGTGGTGCTTGCCGCCTGCACACCAATCGATAAGGATCTCGCCGTCTCGTCCGCCCAGGCCGAACAATTCCTGCGCTCGCGTCGTTCGGTGCGACGCTTCAAGGACAAGCCGGTGGACAAAGCCACCCTGCAGCACTTGATCGAAATCGCCCGCTATGCCCCGACTGCCGGCAATTCGCAACTGGTGGAGTGGCTGGTTATCGATGATCGGCAGCGGTTGCAGGCCATCGCCGCTAAGGTGATCAACTGGATGCGGTCCATGCTGCAAGATCCGAAATCGCCGGTGGCGCCTTACTATCCGGCGTTGGTAAAGGCCTGGGAGTCCGGTGTCGATTCGGTTCTCCGTTCCGCTCCCTGCGTGGTAATAGCAATGGCGCCGGGACCGATGCCCATCCGCATGGTCGATTTGACCCTGGCGCTGAGCTACCTTGAGTTGGCCGCACCGCAATATGGACTGGGGACCTGCTGGGCCGGTCTGCTGCAAGGTGCGATGCTCGCCAATCCTGCCCTCAAAGAAGAGGTGGGTATTCCCCAAGACTACTCTTATCACTACCCGATGATGATCGGCTACGGCAAAATGCGCTATTACCGACTGCCGGAGCGTAAGGCGCCAAAAATCCATTGGCGCTAATCTTGGTAGCGGGAACGAAAAAACCAAGAACAAAAACCGCGGAACAATCGGGATACGCCCCGGATTATGCCGCATATGGTGAATCAGGATAAAGATGATGTACCGAATATGCCTTATCGCTACTCTTCTGTTCTTTCTGCCTTCTCTCCTCTTAGCGGACACAGCCGCTGAGATTGACCATCTTCTTGAGTATATAGGCAAAGCAAAGGTCACCTTCATTCGTAACGGGCAGGGGTACACATCTCTGGAAGCGGTCGATCATTTGCAGAAGAAGCGGCAGCATTTCGTGAAAAAAATCAAATCAGCCGAGGATTTCGTGGCTCTTGCCGCGACAAAAAGCCTGGTGAGTGGAAAAGCGTATCTGGTTAAAAGCCAGGATGGGCAGACGGAACAATGCAGCATATGGCTGATCGCCGAGTTGCAGCGATTTCGGAACGAGAAGCAGGATAGTGGCGAGGGCACCAAGGCTTCAATTCCGAGGCTGTGAAATAATCAAGAGTGGAATTCGACACCGATTCGCTGACCCGTTATCGATCGAACCACATACCGTCCCTGGCTGAAGAGCCGCGGATTCCAGGTGCATTTGAATTGGACATTCCGACCGATGGCGATTTTGTTTATATCACGGATTGAGAGCTCGAACCCCACCCCTTTCAGGGAAATGTCGAAGAGATCGACCATCAACTCTCTGCCGTCGCTGGTTTGCGCCAAAACGGTGCCGCTCTGTTGCTCTCTTTGTGCCTGGCGTCGGTTGAAGATGCAGCGGGTCGATTCGCCACATTTACTGCAGCGCAGCGATCGCGTGCGAACGCCGGGGGCAACGGCAACCATCCTCTTGCTTTGACACAGATGACACTTGAAGAGCATTCTGCCGTTTTCCACACGAAAGGATTTGGTTTTGCCCATGGCGATGACCTCACGGGTGATCGGGATTGAAGAATTCGATATTGACGTTATAAAGCGACCCCATATTACTCAAATGCCCTTTCACATTGTTAATGCATCTTCATCTTTTTTTCAAGTGCGGTCCATGGGACTTTCTTGTCTTGCACCATAGCAGCAAACCGTGGGGTGAGGATTGGCAATAAGAGCCGCATCACAATGGGGTCTGCAATACCAGCAGGTCATTGATCTTCCTGCTTTGCCGCATGTCGGCCGACGCTCTTCTTTTTGTTTTTCTTTTTGGCTAGGGCCAGGCGACCGGCCACCGATCGTTTCTCCGCCTTATCTATAAGAAAATTGTGAACGCAGACTGAGCCATTTTCATCGCTTGCCTGCCTTTGGGTATAGGTGCCGTCCTGGTGCATTTCCCAGACGTTGCGGATGTTGTTCAGCTGTAAATCGAGAATCTCCCGCAGCAGGGCCTTGTGTTTTGCCGATTCAACCGGTGTGCAAACTTCCACCCGGCTTTCCAGATTACGTTTCATGAGGTCGGCGGAACCGATATAATACTCTTCTTCACCGTCGTTTTTAAAATAATAGATGCGGCCATGTTCAAGAAACCGGCCAACCAGGGAGATGACCAGGATGTTTTCTGATAAGCCGGGGATGCCGGGGCGGAGTCGACAGGAGTCGCGGACGATGAGATCAACGTGAACCCCGGCCATGGAGGCACGATACAGGGCCTCGACCACCTCCTTGTCTTCCAGGGCATTGGTTTTCAGCTGGATAAGGCCGTCCCGTCCCTGTTTCTGGTGTTCGATTTCCCGCGTGATCTTGTGCAGGAGAGCCTTCTTGAATTGCTTCGGTGACGGCAGTATCTTCGCGTAACGGCGCGTTGCGGTGCAGCCGCTGGTCAGATAGTTGAACAGCTCAGTCAGGTCGGCGCCGATCTCCGGATCGCAGGTTATGAGGCCGAAGTCGACGTAGGCCCTGGCCGTTCCGGAATGGTAATTGCCGGTACCGATATGGGCGTAGCGGCGCAAACCATTGTAGTCCTTGCGGATGACGAAAATGAGTTTCGAGTGGGTCTTCATGCCGACAATACCGTAGGTGACATGGATGCCCGCTTCTTCAAGAAAACCGGCCCAGCGGATATTCGCCGATTCGTCAAAGCGGGCCATGAGTTCAACGACTACCGCCACCTGCTTGCCGTTCTGGGCGGCATTGATCAGGTACTGGATGATACGCGATTTTTTTGCAGTACGATACAGTGTCGCTTTGATCGCCAGGACCTTGGGGTCCCGACTTGCCTCCCGTAAAAAACGTTCCACCGAGGTGTCGAAAGATTCATAGGGGTGTTGCAGGAGAATATTGCCTTGCTCCCTGATGGTATGGAAGATGTTCGGGTCGTCACCGAGAAGTTCGGTGTTGTCGACCGGATGGTGCGGCGCAAAATGCAGGTCGGGACGATCAATTGCGGCGATTTGCAACAGGTCGCGCAGACCGAGAATGCCGTCTACGTCATAGACATCCTGGGCTTTGTCAACCCCCAACTCGGCCGCGAGTTTTCCCCGGTGCAGATCCGACATGCTGCGGTCAACCTCCAGCCGGACGATTTCCGCAAACTTGCGGTCGCGGAGAGCCGATTCAATCATCACCAGCAGGTCATTGGCCTGTTCCTCGGAACGCTCGGTTATGGCGTTGCGGGTTACCCGAAAAGCCGCGCACGATTCAATCTCCATTCCCGGCAGGAGCAGCGCCAGGTTGTTGGCGACCAGGTCTTCAAGAAGAATATAAAGGTTTTTTTTGCCGATTTGCACGAAGCGCGGGATTTCCGCGCCGGTTGGAATCTTTATGCGGATGAGATAACTGTGATCGGTTTCCGGGTAACGGACACTGACCAGCAGGTTGATCGACAGATTGGAAATAAAAGGGAAGGGGTGCGCCGGATCCATGCCCTGGGGGGTGAGGAGCGGATAAATTTCGTTACGAAAATAGCCGTTGGCAATATCTCGGTCCTCTGGGCTCAGCTGCAGGTATTTGAGGATGTCGATGGACTGTTTTGCCAGTTCTTGTTGCAGTTCTCTTTCCAGAAGCAATTGCTCCGCAAGAATTTCGTGCACCACCACGTGACAGGCATCTATCTGTTCCTGGGGTAACCGGCCATCAACCGACAACCTTCTGACGCTGGCCCCGACCTGCTGTTTCAGGCCACCGATTCTTTTCATAAAAAACTCATCGAGATTGGAGCCGACAACCGCCAGGAAAAAAACTTTTTCCAGCAGTGGGTTGCGGTTATCCTGTCCTTCGTGCAGCACCCTTTTATTGAAGGCAAGCCAGGTGAGTTCCCGGTTAAGATAGAATTCCGGTGATTGCAGATCGAATACCGGTTCGATTTGCGGTGCAAGATTTGCTTGGGTAGGTGTGGGGCGATCCGGGGAAGTCTTTGCATTCATAGCGATTCCGTATTTTTATGGGGTCGTTGATGCGTGTATGCGGAAAGTGTTTTTTAAGGAGATACGTATCTTCCTTACCTGATTTGATCAGGTAGTATGATAGCCGATCTCGGTGCCGAATGAAAGTGGTTATGCATTTGATTTGCTGTTAAAAAATGTTTTTCAAAATAGTGTCTCCCGGCCTTTTTTTTGACATGGGAGGACCGATGTGACAAAATTATGCCAAGGGTCAGGTGCCCGAGTGTTCGGGATTATGCCCCATAGCTGCGGCTTTTTCATCTTGCTCTATGACTTTGATTCTTTATATCTTCAACAATTTGGCAATATAAGGTAAAACTTGCAAGCAGATCGTTGGCGAGGGACAAGAACTCTAATACGGATCGTATGTTTTATGGAACCATTTGTCTATTTTCTTCCGTCTACGCTCAGTCTTCGAAAGTTGCGGCAATATCTGCCTCCGGAGCCCCAATACCATGTCATTCACCAATTGCGTATCAATTGCAAAAAACTGCGGTATCTTATGGAGTTTTTCACGCTGCTGCTTCCTCCGGCTGAGATCAAGAAACTCATTCGTTCCCTGAAAATGCTCCAGGATAACCCGGGAAATTTCAATGACTATTCGGTGCAGCAGCAATTTCTCGAAAAAACATTGGCAAATGATATCGCAGGCGGGGTAAAAGTAACATGGCTGTTGCCCAATCGATTGGTGCCTTGACGGCCATGCTGCATCAAATGCAGGGCGGTGAACGGAGGCAAGTTGTAGAAAATCTTGCCGCTTTTGACAGCCTTGAAATTCGTAATGCCTTTACAAAACTGTTTATGACCGAGGAAGGAGCAGATGAAGATAATTGCCTGTTACAGTAACAAGGGCGGGGTAGGGAAAACGGCAACCTCCGTCAATCTGGCCTATGTCAGTGCCGTCAATGGCTATCGGACCCTGCTGTGCGACCTCGATCCACAGGGTGCCTCGGGTTTTTATTTTCGTGTCAAGCAGTCAAAAAAACTGACGAACAACACCTTCTTCGATGATGTCGGTAAACTTGTTGCAGCCATCCGGGCCAGTGATTACGAAAATCTCGATCTGTTGCCGGCCAATCTTACCTATCGAGATTTTGATATTTTTCTGTCACGCATGAAAAACAAGCGGTCGCGGCTGAAGAAGGCCTTGAAGGCGGTGGACAGCGACTATCAGGTTATTATTCTTGATTGTCCGCCGAATATCTCTCTGCTCTCGGAAAATGTCTTCAAGGTTGCCGATAAAATTGTTGTTCCGGTAATCCCTACCACCTTGTCGGTCCGCACCCTGCAACAGTTGTATGCTTTTTTCAAAGACAACAATTACCAGGATAAAAAAATTCTGCCTTTTTTTTCAATGGTGCAGCAAAGCAAAAATCTGCATCGAGAAACGATGGCGGCGTTGCAAAAAGAATATAAGAGCTTACTTAAAGGCTATATACCTTTTTCCTCCGACGTCGAGAAAATGGGGGTTCATCGGGCACCGATATTGACCTATGCGGGTAAGGATCAAGCGTCGGTTGCCTATCGGACAATCTGGAGTGACATCGAAAAAAAGGCGAAAATTAAAAAATAATCAGGGTACGTGTGAATACACAGGTCGTCCGGCAAAAGGATCGTGGAAAAAAACCAAGGAGATTGTTCATGGGCAAGAAGAAGAAAGAAAAAAAAGAATGTTGTGAGAAATTTAAAAAAAAGAAGGGCAAGCGTTGTTCCGATTGTCCCAAGGCATAAAGATTGTTGCAGATTGCAATTTATGGAGGCTCGGCTACAGGTACCAGTTGAGCCTCCTCGTCAATGTTTTTTGGCTTGTTGCAAGCGGCTAGCCGTCAAATACATAATGGCTGCGCCGATAAAACCAAGAAGGGGGCCGATCAATAACGAGCCGATGAGCCATTCCCAAAGACGTTCATGTATTCCGAGCAGCCATGGTTGCCAGGAAAAATCAACCAGCAGTTCGCCCTTTCGCAGATAATAGCCCATCTGTATACAGAGTACCGGAACAACAGGGGGCATGCAGAATTGACTGGCAGCCACTGCCGCCACCTTGTTCATATGCAGCCTGTGGGCGACGTAGATGATGGCAATGGTATGTATCGCCAGGAGGGGCAATGCCCCCATGAAAATGCCGAGCCATACGGCCGTTGCCAGCCAGAAAGGAGAGGTATGCTCTCTGCAGATTTCCCTCAGCACCTTCAGAGGATTTTTCGATATTGATTGATAGACCTTTTCCGGGAAGGGTTCCTGTTTTGTGAGCCTTTTGTGCGGCCAGGGAAGCAATCGTCGGAACACCAGTTGGCTGTATAATAAAGTGAGGCTCAGGGTGTTGCGAATTTTATTGAAATTGCTGACTTTTTTATCTGCGGCGGCGATACAGGCTGTGACCGGGACGGAGTTCACCTGGATTCCCGACCAGGCAAGCTTTACAACTGTCTCTATTGCAAAACCATAATGGTTTCGACTGAGGCTCTGAGCCAGCAATTCCTTTACCGGATAGAGTCGAAAACCGCTTTCGACGTCAGATATTTCAAGTCCGCAGGCAAGTCGAACCCAGAAATTTCCAGATGTTTTAGCGAAATTTTTGGAATTTTGGACTTTATCCTGAATCCTTTGGCGCGTACCAATGATCATACACGGGCTTTTCGAATTTTGCGCCTTCGCCACCAGCAGATGGATATCCGCCGGATAATGCCGACCGTCACCATCGATTGAGACAACGGTGTTGTAGCCAAGTTTTGCAGCTTCCTCTGTCCCCTTCAGCAATGCTGCTCCCTTTCCGCTAAGCCCACTCAATCGCATGGTGCGACACGGCAAATCGGCAATGGACCGGAGGCAATTATCATCACTGCCATAGTCAACTACCAGCAGGTCATAGCCGGTGCCAATGGCTGCTTGCACCATCGAGGGAAGTGTGGTGTCGTGATTGCATACTGGCATGACAACGAGAATTTTCCGATTACCTATCATGTCCCTGAGGTGTATCAATCAAAAGATCCCACAATGGGCCGATATGTCCCATTCGGTGGAGGAAAGGGATCACATTCTCGCTTTCTGATACAGGGAAGATTCGATCTTTTCTGCCGCGAAATGCAGAAAGCAGTCGACTTTCAATAAAATCCCTGCCAACCTGTGGAGAATAATAGAAAACAGGCGCGACAAGATCTGCATCATCGGTGAAAAAAATATAACGGGCTGCAAATTCCCGGCAAAGAAGTTCGATCTCGCCGACAACCTCAGTTGCATCGCGGTAGCGCAGCTTTTTTCCTTCTATGGTTGGGTAGGAACAATAGCCGCAGGCGTATTTGCATCCGCGCGCTTTGGAGTGTCTTCGTATGTGTTGAATAGCTTCGGTAATGTCCGTCAGTAGCTGCTGCGGGGATGCGCTGTCAACAGTATCTATGTTTCTGATGGAGATGGCAATAACATCATAGTGAATATCCTCCAGCCGTTTCAGAAGAGTCGAATAGCCTCCGGATGCAAGGATGTCAACATGATCAGCCCTATGGCCATGGCGTTGCATGGCGCCCATGATATGCGCTACGCCGAGCGGATACACCGGGTAGGGCAACGCCATCCGGTTGGCAGAAACAAGGAGGCATCGAGCAACCATTCTCCACCCTTCTTTTTTATGCAAAATACACAGAGAGGTCAGTGAAGATCTGACTGGAAAAGAGCAGTTTGCGAAACTTCACGAGATCCTCATGGAATATTCTTGAGTCGTCATACACTTGGAATTCTTTTGCCAGGAGCGCATGGATTTTCCCGGTTGCCTGGCCAAGTTTGTCGGCATTGCGAAAAGACAGGGCCTGGAGGTCGGCTAAGGTTTCGAGTGTCACGATATGTTTGGCATTGCTGACCAGGCGGAAAGCCTTTCTTGCGGCAACGGTTCCCATGCTGACAACATCCTGGTTTGAGGCATTGCAGGAGATGGAATTGACGCTCATCGGTGCGGCAAGGCCACGGTTCTCAGCGGTCGAGGAGGTGGCCAGATACTGGGCGCCCATGAACCCCATGGTCAGGCCAATCTCTCCCGGGATCAGATGTTCAGGTAAACCTTCATTGAGATTTTTGTCGAGAAGTTTATTCAGCCTTCTCTCGGAAAGATTACAGAGCGTTGACATGGCAATACACAGGATGTCCATGGCAAAACTGATGCTTTGCCCGTGGAAATTGCCGCCGTGGATAATCTTGTTTTTTTCCGGGATAATAATCGGATTATCATTGGAAGAATTGGCTTCCGTTTGCACTGTGGTGGTGACGTAATCTAAGGTCTCACGGACGGGGGCAAGGATTTGCGGAGTGCAGCGGATGGAATAGACGTCCTGGACATTGATGTTGGTTTCAAAAACCGGCGTGTCGCCGTTGCTCTGGCTTCTGATCTTGTCATGTAGCTCGTCACGATAGGTAATATTGCCGGTGCCATGGTACAGTTGCTTGATGGTCTGGGCCACCTGTATCTGGCCGGGATGCGGTTTTACTGCGTGCAGGTCGGCGTCAAAGGCGTCATCGATACCGCCGAATATTTCAACGGCAAAGGCGGCATTGACGCAGGCGATATTATACAATTTTTCGGCACCGGACAGGACAAAGGCGGCGATCGCCGTCATCGCCGCCGTGCCGTTCATCAGCGCCAGCCCTTCCTTGAAACTGAGAGTAAGCGGCGAAAGGCCGATTCTTTTATAAGCCTCCTCCGCATCCATAAGTTCTTTGCCTAAGAAAACCTTGCCGCGGCCGATTATCGCAAGGGACATATGGGCAAGATGGATCAGGTCACCGGAAGCGCCGACACTGCCACATTCAGGGATATATGGTGCCAATCCGCCATTAATCAAATTCCGCATGAGATACAACAGTTCAATGCGTACCCCGGAATAGCCCTTAGCGAGAGTGTTGAGGCGGACGGCAAGGACAGCAAGAGCAATACTTGGGAGAATGGGCTCGCCGAGGCCCGCCGCATGACTGATAATGAGGTTTTTCTGCAGCGTTTCAATGTCGCGGTCATTGACAATTTTATTGCACATCGGACCGTAGGAGGTGTTGACGCCGTAGATAATCTTTTTATCCTGCAGGGCTTTTTCGAGAAAGGCCCTGGACGCTTTGCAGCGTTCTACCGATTCCTGGTCAAGGGCGACCTTTTTGTCGCCTATGCCGATTGCCACTATGTCTTGATAGGTGAGATCGTTTCCGGAAAGAATTACCGTTGGTGAGGTACGCATAGTATTTTGACTGTTCCCAAGCATTGTTTAAAAATGAGCAAAAAAACCGTTGCCCCCATGCTGGTCTAGAAGGGGGGCATGAAGATCATCACTCCGGTCTATTTTTTTGAATATGTTCGGCAAGAGTTGCTAGGGACTGCAGGACGACCCTGCTGGTATTTTCCGAATCCATGCGCACGCCATATTTTTGTTGTATGGTGACGGCAATCTCCAGGGCATCGAGAGAATCGGTGCCGAGGGGAGAATCGGGACCAATCAGAGGATCGTCACTTTGAACCTTGTCCATCTCAACATCCTGCAGGTTGCATGTTGTACAAATCAGCTCAAGTAGTTCACTTTCAAAAAGTTTCATGTATTGTTACGAGAAGATAATAAAATTACTGCAAAATTCGTCTAAGAGATGAACTTGCAAATTGCTACGATGTCGCTCTGCTGCCGATCACTCCACTGCTGATATTTTCATCGCCTTGCTGACGTCTCGCATGCGTATCCCAGTGACGGTTTCGTAAAGTTGTCCATCATCGTTGAAAATATGCAAATCAAAAACCAGTTCATCGCCGGTCAGCGAGGTCATGGACACCCTGGTAAGATACTTGCCGCCCGGTTGGCTAGGCCGGAATATGATTCGTCGTTCAAAACCTACCGGAAATGGCGGAAAATCGACAAATTGCTGTCCCAAAACGCAGGCTGCATGCAGTGCCCCGTCGAGAGGAAAGGGCGAACCGATGATATTCTGGACAGGATCAACAAAAGGGAGTTCCGGGGCCTGCAATTTTCCCCACGCCTGACAATCCGAGAGGTAAAGGGTTTCCTGCAGAGTTTGATAGTATCTGCCAAAGGGAACCAGGTCGCGGTATACCTGTGCCGAGTCGACAAACTTTACAGTGTCTGCCAGCGGTGCCGGGTCAATATTTGCCGGCAGCCCCATGTTCCTTGCGGCTGTGGGGAAAAATATCTGGCCATGCTCCTTGATTCTCGCCATTGCCGCCAATTGCATATGGCTGAGCAGTTTGGCCTGCACTCGATTATCGGTGCCGGCAGTACACTCGACTAAGGTCGGCACTGTTGCAGCATTCCTGGGAATCTCAAGAAATTTACCAAAGCGCACATCTTCCATGACCCTGATATCAATTTCCGGATGAACCGTCACGCACTTGGCCGCCAGTAAAAGCATGGTTTCAACTGCCGGGAGGACGATTTTTCCGTCAACAGAATGATCTTGAAACCAGGGTTGAACGGTAAGAATGCAAGGAATACGCTTGTCGCTCATCACTGAGGAAACGCATTCCAGAGGTTAATGGTTTTTTCGTCAATCTCAACCGGGATGTTTTTGCCATTCACGGCGCAATGTCTGGTAAAACCGGTGCAACAGATTTCACCGCCGTCAGCCTTGGTGATCACATAATCAAATTGCAGTTTGACCATCTCGATTTTTCCGGGACGGGTATGAATGTACATCAGGTCGTCATAGAAAAGTGGAGAATAATAGTTGAGTTCAGTTTTAATAATCGGATAGATATAGCCGCTTTCCTCAATCATCTTGTAAGGGTAGGCCGCTTCCCGCATCAGGGATGCCCTGCCGAATTCAAAATATTTCAAATAGTTGGCATGATACACCACCTGCGAGCGATCGGTGTCGACATACAGGGTACGCAGTTCGCAGCGATGCCACACCTTGCCGCTGCCCGCGTCTCGGACATAGCAAGGGTTTTCGAGGAATTCCGGAATAAAGGGTCGTGGGCGCATTACATTCCTCGAAAAACGATACAGCAATTGGTGCCGCCAAAACCAAATGAATTGGACAGGACGAATTCGTGGGCATGTTTGCGGGCAATATTTGGAACCACATCCAGGTCGGAAAATGCCGGGTCCGGGATATGATTGACTGTCGGCAGGACGATTCCCTGCTGCATGGCTTCAATGGCCAGAGCTGCTTCTATGCCGGCGGAGGCACCAAGTGAGTGGCCGACTTGGGATTTGTTGGACGACACCGGAATATTTGCTAGGTGATCGGAGAAAACTGTCCGCAGACAATGCACTTCCGTACTGTCTCCCGTCGGGGTTGAAGTGCCATGGGCATTGACGGCACCAATGTCGGCGGGCGTAATTTCCGCATCGTCAATGGCATCATGAATGGCCCGGACAATGGTTGTGGAATTTGGCCGGGTAAAATGATGGGCATCCGAGTTCCAACCGATGCCGGCAATTTCCGCTTTTGCTGTCAGGCCAAGCGAACGGACTGCATCTTCGGCTGCCAGCACCAAAACTCCGGCCCCTTCGGCCAGGACAAAACCCTTGCGGTCAAGGCTAAAGGGCCGTGATGCCTGGGTAGGATCATCGGCAGCCCGGTCTTTCGGGCCAACCTTGATGGTCGCCAGCATATTGGAAAAACCTTGAATAATTTCCGGGACAAGGCAAGTCTCAACACCGCCGGCCAAAACAAAATCACAATCCCCGTCGCGAATCATCCGTGCGCCGATGGCTATGGCGTGATTGCCGGAGGCGCAGGCACCCTGGGGAGAAAAAATAGGACCGGTGAACCCCATGAGCATCCCGGTTTTCCCGGCCGGCAGGTTGGCACAGACATTGGGCAGCAGATAGGGGCTGACCTTTAAAGGGCCATGAGTGACATAGTTGTCCATGGCAATCCGGTACGAATCGGTGCCGTTTAAGGCGGAGCCGATCAGGCAACCGGTGCGTGGGCCGGTTTCGGCGTTTATTTCAAGGCCGGCATGGAGAAGGGCTCTCCTACAAACCTCCATGGTGAGAAACACATAGGAAGCATTCCAGAGAGAGGCCTCTTTACGGTCAACATACGGGAACAGGTTGGGATCCCAGTCGGGAATCTCCCCCACCACATTGCTGCGGCTGGTCGATGGGCAGCGAGTCAGTCTACGGAAGCCGGCCAGGCCGCCTACGGCACCTTGCCACGTTTTGGCAAAGGTGTTGCCGAGGGCAGTGGCAACATCATAGCCGACAATATAGACCCTTCTGTTTTTCGGTGCCTTCATAGATGGTATTTAAGCTGATTTTTTAAAAACGGCACAGGCATTACAGCCGCCAAAGCCAAAGGAGTTTTTGAGCACAAATTCCTGTTCAAGAGGACGTTTCCCCTCAACAACACAGTCGATATCGATTTCCGGATCAGGGGTGTAATTGATGGTGGGGGGGAGAATGCTCTCCTTTTGCCCCTGTAAGGCAAAGATGGTTTCGATAACACTGGAGGCGCCCATGGCATGGCCGATGAGCGACTTGTTGGCGCTGACCGGCGGCAGCTTGTTGCCGAAAATGGCCCGCAGAGCCTCATATTCGGTCTTGTCGCCAACCTTGGTGGATGCGGCATGGGCATTGACGGCCGCTATGTCCTCCGGGCTAAGTGAGGCATCGGCAAGGGCGTTGTGCATACACTGTTTGATGGTTTCAAGATAGGGGGCGACAAAATGATGGGCATCGGAAGTCATGCTCCAACCGGCCAGTTCGGTAGTGTAATGCAGGCCATGCGCTTCGGCAAATTCTCTGGTGGTAAGGATCACCGCCCCTGCGCCTTCAGAGATGACAAAACCGCGGCGATCAAGAGAAAATGGCCTGCTGGCCCTTTCCGGCGGATCGTTTTCCCGGCCTTCTTTTGGAGAGTAAACCCCGTTCATGGTGTAAAACCCGGCGACAATCGGTTCGACCAAGGCAAAGTCAACGGCCCCGCAGATGGCCACGTCGGCCCTATTCTGGGCAAGAAACATCGAGCCGACCAGTATCGAGGTGAGTCCGGTGGCGCAGGCGGTGATAGTCGAGGTAATTGGACCCTGCGCCCCGGTTTCAATGGCAATCTTGCCCCCGACCATATTGATGCAGGAGTTGGGGTTGGTATACGGCAGAGGCAGTTTGTTCTCGGCGCGCATCCGTCTGTCGGCTGCAAGAACGGCGTCAAGACCGCCAATGGCCGAACTGTAGGTTACCGCCGTTCGGGCGGCGATATCAGGGCTGAGCTCTATCCGGCTACGTTCAAGAGCCCTGGCCACCGACAGCAGGGAGTATTTAAAGACTGGAGAGCTCCATGCCGCCTGATGTCGGGCGGACAGGAATGGGTATTTTTCAGAATCAATATCAGGAACCTGGCCGGCAATGTGCACGGGAAAATCGTCGGGAAGCTTGAAGCGGGTTAAGGGACCGATGCCGCTTTTACCTTCGAGGGCTTTTTGCCACTGCTCCGGCAGGTCACTTCCCAGAGGAGAAATGGCATCATAGCCAACGATCACCGCATCCTTTTTTCCCATGGCTTACCAGGGAATAAACTGATACAGCTTGGCAAACATTTCGTACACCTCGATCCAATTCTGCAGATCCTTGGTTGTTTTTATATGCGCCCGTTTGTTGACCATGACCCAGCTCATGTGCGCCGCACCATCCTTGCAGGTGGAACAGTCGCGGGTTTCCGAGGTGCAGCAACGGTGCATGGTCTGGAGTTCCGACGACCAGCGTATAAAGCTTATCAACCTTTTCGGGCGGGGATTTCTTTTGTCGAGGGGTTCGGTGACCGAGGGACATTCCATCCAGCCAAACGCCCGATCGAGCATTTTGCCGGTGGTGATAACCTCATGATAATATTTCGAGGAAATCACCGTATCCGGGTAACTGTCAAGCATGCTGTCCATCTCGGCGCGTACAGCGACCAGTTCGTCCGCTTGCCAAGAAAACCCGTCAACATCTTCGTCGTTGGACAGAAGCTGCATATGCGCCTTAAGGCCGACATCTTTGATTTTCTGGATGATTTTTTCAGTTTTGCCAAGCTGTTTTGGGGTAATAGTATAAAGATAGTAGGCGTGTGGGTCACCTCCGTAGTTGGCGCTGGAGATCTTAAAGGTGTCCTTGCCGCGGAGGATCGTTTCATCTTCGGCATCGCCCCAGAGGGAGATACCGACCATCATATCGGGAAAGCGATCCCGAGGTACCTTGATCAGGCCATTGGTGGCACAGAAGGTCGGTAATTTCTTATAAAAGGCTTCGACCCGGTCAAGACAGAGGGTCGGTTCGCCGCCGATGAGAATAGCCAGATTGACACCGCGGTCCATCTCCTTTTTAACGAAATCATGCCATTTGCCTATGTCGTTTTCCTCGGCAGCCACCTCGTGTTCGCCGGAGGAAAAGAAGAAGCAACCCTTGCAGCGCAGGTTACAGCGGTTGGTTACATCGTATATAGAACTGCGGATGTTGAGCTTGGAAATATTTTTATAACGCTCGTACCAGGGTGCATCGAGGAGGGAACTGACAGTTTTCATAAGTATACTAGTTGTTTGGAGGCGGACTGATAAAGGTGTTGCAGAGGTTCAGCCCTTTATCATATCCTCTGACCCAGACGGCAAGATAGGTATCAACGTAGTCAAGCCAGGCGGAAAATGTCACAGGATCTGTGGCATGACGGTACATTCTAGCGGTGACGACGGCACTGCCGGCAGCATAATGCCGACAGTCATGGCAATCGGTATCAGGCACACAACAGGCGGCATCACGGTCCCACTGCAGATCGGTGCGGTACTGCCGGAATGACCGGCCAAGGCCGATGTCGGTTGACGGGTTCATCCGTGGATAGGAGCAGGAAAAAAGATCATGCAAACCAAGTTGTTCAGTATGGGCAACGATATTGTATGTTGAAAAGAGTACAGTTTGTGGATATTCCGTGAGCAGTTCATTCATTGTCCCACGGGTTTTTCTCAAGGTTTCCGGGGTGTGACGGAGATTGCCCTGGTAGCCGACCGGTGCCGAAAACATATTAAAGGTAATGTGCTGGCCGTTATCGGCGAGGAGCTTCGTCACCTCCCGTGCTTCATCAATGTTGCCGGGAGTGAAGGTGTAGACGAAAACCGCCCTGGGATCATCTTGATAATTGGCCATCTGCCGCGCCAGCATATTCGGCGCCCGGCGGATACTTTCACTGGTCTGATCGTTGCCCCAGGCCGAGATGTGAATGCGGTAATCGATTTCTCGGGGAATAGCCTTAAGACCGTTGGTCGCTATCGCTCCAAGCGGAATCACCTGATAGCAAACAGCACACAAATGCGGTACCAGCGACGGCTCTGCCCCGGCCAGGACGGCAAAGGTTATGCCGCGTTCTTTTTCCGCCTGCAGAAGCTGCCGCCAGGCGTTTTCGTCGGTATTTTCCGGGGCAAACTGCTTCTCGCCGGTGAAATAGTAACAGCCTTCACAGCGGATATTGCAGCGATTGCTCATGTCATAGGTCGATTCGCGCAGGAAAAAATAGCGGCGCACCTTTTCCCAGCGCGCTCTGATAAGCGGATCGGCAATGATATCGGAGAATTTGTATTCCTGCTGTTGGGCGGACATCTATTCTTTGTCGGCAAGTTTATTTATGATGTACTGGGCGATGATGCGCACAGAGGTCAGCTTGGGATAATCATCCTCGTCAATCCTGATCCCGTACTCATCCCGCAGCACCAAGGCAACGGTTGCCAAATCCATGGAGTCGACCCCGACTTCATCTATTAAGTCTAGGTCGGGATTAAAGGTCTGAGGGGTAACATCTTCAAGCTTGAGTTCATTGATGATGATTTCGGCAATTCGCGTGATAGTCTGGTTGATATCGTTACTCATGAATTCGTAATTATTGGTTTTTGGGTGAAATGCATTTTGCCGGAACAGACTTCTTCGTCCCCGCTGGTTATCCTGAATAGAGAGTGATTGTCTGTAGTGCCGGGGGTCACCCGAATAACGAGCTGGTCCCCGGGTCGCACTATTTTTCTAAACTTAACCCGGCTCAAACCGGATAAGCATACCTTGCAGGCCCCAGATTTTGTAATAAGATCAGCAACCATTTTTAACTGAGCAATTCCAGGCAGAATCGGATTGTTGGGAAAGTGACCGGAAAACCAGTGAGAATTGCCTTCGGTTTTAACGGATGCGGTTGTCTCGGATATTTCCATTTTTCCATCCAATCAACAACTAAATACAATATAGTATCCTGTCAAATCAAATACTATTTCAAGGCTGGGAGCATTTCCCGCCGTTGCCGGTATTCCTGCTTTGTCGGCAGGGGAGCAAACGTATACCACTTGGACTGGAAATATACAACAGGTAAGCAAATACAGAAAGTTCCTTTTCGTGTCAACACCTATGCTAGGTGTGTAATGCATTGACATGAAAAAGTATATTTCATCGCAGGCCCGACAATTTTAACATCTTCCAGATATTTTACAAGGATAATTTCCTTAAGGTAACTAACCGACTTTACTGGTGGAAAACAGAAGTTTACCAATTCCTAAAGTCATCCGTTCTTACAGTCAATGCATACTTTCTCAGTGTGTGGTAATAAAGATAAAAAAATTTACTCTCGATACGAGATGGAAAAATTCCTATGCAGCGGATTCCCGAACCAGAACTCATGAATGACCCTCAGCAGGTCGCTCTTTACGCAGGTCCTTATCTTGACAACGCCTGCTGGTTGTTCATTCAACGCTTTCGAAAATATTTCCCCGGCCTGGTACCAACCGATGCAATTCTTGATTTAGGGTGCGGCCCGGCCGCCATCCCTCTGCGTCTAGCCCGATATTTTCCCCATTGTGAGATCCATGGTGTCGAGGGGGCTCCCCGCATGCTGGCATATGGCAAGGAGGCTGTGCAACGCGAAGATTTGGGGAAGCAGGTGCACCTTTTCCATGGAATCCTGCCGGACAATATCCCTCTGCCACGCCAACGTTATGGGGTCATTGTTTCCAATAGTTTTTTGCACCATCTTGCCGATCCCATGGTCTTGTGGAATGCCATCCATAAATATGGCCAGCCGCAAGCAGCAATTTTGATAATTGACCTGCTGCGACCGACAAGCGAGGAATTAGCCAAACTTGTGGTCGATACATATATACCGGATGCACCTCCATTGCTGCGCCAAGACATGTTGCTGTCACTTTATGCTGCATATACCTTGGATGAGATAAACGCTCAATTACAGGCAGCAAATCTGGCTGAGAAGATTACTCTCACCATGGCCTCGCCTTTTCAGTTTGCGGCCTACGGCTATCTCTGTAAATCGAGTTGAATAGTTTTTTAAAAGAGAAATCAATGAAACTGAGTGTTGCTGCAAATTGGGATATGGAGTTGCTGGAAGGTTTGCTGGAAATCCCCGAGGTAACTTCGATCTATGCCAAGTTGCCTTTCGATATAATGGGTGGAGGGAGAGCCGGGATGGTTGTACCCTCGGTTGATTGGGACTCCGCCGTCGCCTATATTCGAGCAGCCCATGACCGTGATCTGTCCTTCTGCTACCTCATAAATGCCCCCTGTCTCGGCAATCTTGAACAAACCCCGGAAGGCAAGAAGCAAATAGTGAAATTCATTGGACAACTGGTCGATATAGGGGTCGACAGTGTGTCGATCGCTCATTTGGCCGTATTGTCGCTGGTACGCCGAAATTTCCCGCATCTGGCTATACGCGGCAGCGTACTCAGTTGGCCAACCAATCTGTCACGACTCAAGTATCAGGAATCCCTTGGTGTTGATCCGTTGATCATCCCCTATAGCGAGTTCAACCGTGATTTTAAGATGTTGAGCAAAATTCGCTCAGGACTTTCATGTGCCATGCAACTGTTCGTCAACGTTGCATGTATCTACAACTGTCACTATCTTGCTGAACATGCATGCAGCGTCGGACACGCTTCGCAGTTGCAGCATAATACGCGGCAGGCGAGCTTTTTCCTCGATTTCTACCTGTGGCAATGCACGCGACGCCGTCTGTTGCACCCGGAACTCCTGCTGATGAGTCGGTGGATCCGTCCTGAAGATCTGCATATATACGAAGCTCTGGGCTTTGATGAATTTAAGATTATCGATCGTTCTCGCTCCACGGCTTGGCTATTGCGTGCCACCAAGGCCTACGCCGATCGGCGCTACGACGGAAATTTACTGGACATCCTGTCGCTGGAGATGCTCGGGGACCCGGGTGGTTTCCACAGTGATATAGACAATCAAGTGCGTGAGCGCATGCGCCACTATGGCAAAGAGGAACGGCATGTTATGCTGCGCATGTTGAAATTGCGGCGCCGACTTCTGGCACTGGATCTCTCCATCGACAACGCCGAATTAACTGATTTTTTATCTGGTTTTGAGAAAATCCGCTGTGCCGAAACATACTGCGACGATTGCCGATACTGTCACCGCTATGCCGAACGTGCCATCCGCTTTGACCGCGCGGAAGCTTTGGTGCTGGCAAATGATATCAAGGAGTTGTTGGACGATGCCATGACCATAGGGACTATCGGCTAAACATCACGACAGATCTGATGGGCGCTGAAGGCTTGCCGCACCTGCTGCTCGAGTTGTGCGGTGGAGGGGGGATTGTTGTGATAGTCCGGTTCGATACGCTCAATGATCTTGATGCTGATGCTGTTGTGAATTCTTGAATTAAAGAGAAATTTGCCCGGCGTAAAGAGTTTGTCGGTATTGCGGAGCTGCAGGACATACAGAGGTGCCTGGCACATCCTGGCAATTTTCAATGCGCCCCGGTTCAGATTACCGATTTTCCCGTCCCTGCTTCTGGTTCCTTCCGGAAAGATGAAAAGATTACCGCCGTCTTGAAGATACGACCCCATGGTTTCCATCTGTTCGATCATTAAGCGGGAAAACCGTCCTTCACTTGAAGCGGGAAGGTAACCCGATTTTTTGATCATCCAGCCAAAAATCGGTGTGCCGAAAAATCGCGGTTTCACTATGGTTCTTTGCCGAGGGAAAAGGGCAATTAACAGCAGGGGATCGAGGTAGGAAAGGTGGTTACAGACCACTACCGATGAGCGTATGTCGGCTATCCTGTCATCGATGACAAATTTTTGCCGGGGCGCGGTGGTTCCGACAACCCAGAAAAATATTCTAAAAAAATAAGAGTTTAATCGTTGAAAATGAATCTCCGGGTTTTTTGCAAAGAGAGCGGCCGCAAGATATGCCCAGGAGAAGAAAAACAGAAAACCGAAAATAAACCAGGTCCAGCAGGCAAGCGTTACCGCACTGTCAAGAACTCTATCGGTAAAGCCTTGCGGGGAGTTGTGAGCGGGGGCTTGATTCTCGGTAACCATCTTTGGACACACCATCAATGGGTTAATGCACTTCATTGCCGTTTTTTACCAGCAGGCAGGTGTTGACACCGCCAAAGGCAAAATTCTGAATGGCTGCTATTTTGGTGTTGGACTCGGTCACCTCACGGGTGTGGCGCAGCATACTGCAACGTTCATCGACATTTTCCAGGTTCAGGGTCGGGGCGATAAAGCCCTGTTCCATCATATAGGTGGTTAGAATCAATTCAATGACCCCACAGGTCCCCATGGTATGGCCCATGTAGCTTTTCAGGCCGGTAACCAGCGGTCTGTCGCCGTATACGGCGGCAATGGCCTGGGCCTCAATGACATCGCCCATTTTGGTAGCCGTGGCATGGGCGCTGATAAAGTCGACAGCACCCGGGGTGATTTCCGCATCTTTTAAGGCCAGGCGCAGGGTTGCGGTAATGCCGTCGAGGTTCGGCAGGATAAGGTCGCCGCCGTTGTTGTTGCAGGCAAAGCCGATGATTTCCCCGAGAATGACGGCGCCGCGTTTTTTTGCCGACGCATATTCCTCAAGAAGTACTGCGCCGCCGCCTTCGCCGACAACCAAGCCGTCGCGGTTGGTATCAAAAGGCCGGGGCGTGCAGTGCGGTGTGGCATTGTAATTAACGGAACAGGCCAGGAGGTTATCGAATACCGCGACGGTGGTGGTGTCGTATTCATCGGCACCGCCGCAGATCATTGCATCCTGCATGCCGTACTTGACCATTTCGTAGCCGTAGCCGATCGATTGGCTGCTGGTGGTGCAGGCGGTGGAAGAGGCAATGACCCGCCCGGTTATGCCGAACATCCTGGTAATGTTCACCGCCGTGGTATGCACCATGGAGCGGAGATAGTCAACCGCTCCAATGGAAGAGAATTTTGAATCGATATCGTTGAAAAAGGTTTTATAGATTTCCCGCTGGACGGTAGGGCTACCATGCGTTGAGCCGAAGGCGACCCCAAGGCGGCCGGAGGTGATGAACTCCTGGCTGAGCCCGGAGCGCTCCAACACATCTTTGGCAACCTGACAGGCATAATAGGCCACAGGTCCCATGGTTTTGGTAAAATGTCGTTTAAAGCCGTATTCTATCGGATAATCAATGGTGCCAAAGACTCGCGAGTGGATGTGGCGAGTAAGAAGACCATCATCACGCAGGGGTTTTACTCCGGACCGTCCCCGCCTGAGATTTTCAATGATGGTATCTTTGGCATAGCCGATGGGGGTAATGGCGGAACAGGCAGTGATGACAACGCGTCGTTTCATGGTGGGCAGGCAGTATTATTTGCTTCGAGAGAGTTTTATATCTTCAATGTAGGCAACTATGTCGTTGATTGTCCTGATGCCCATGGCTTTTTCCTTTTCCTCGCGGGTGAGGGAAAAGCCCAGGATGGTGAGTTCAATTTTTCCGAGAAGCTCAATGGCATCAATACTGTCAAAACCATGGTCGTCCCGCAGATTGTCGTTTACGCCCGGTTTTTCAAATTCAAAATCTTCGGTGAGAATTGCTAAAATTTTATTTTGAATGTCATCTTTGGTCATAATGGAAGAGGAAAGGGTGAAAAATTTTAATATAACAATAGGTAGTTAGCTCTTTGTTGTTGAGCCACGCCTAGTGGAAAATCGGCTTGGATACTACACAGTTTTTGGTAATTACAAAAGGAAATATTGAGCGAGTCTTTTTACAAGAGACTGGACAAAACGCGCCGTATCCCTATGATTGTAGCAGGCAGTGTACAAAAACTAGACACCTGGATAATTCTCTTCGAAGAAAACAACATCATGCAGGCATATATCTCAGGGCTTCGGCTGCCACGATCATCTACCACCTTCCGCACTTCCAGGGTGGTGCTCGGTCTGATCTTCGCCACCTTGGCACTCGCCGCGCTCCTCGCCTACTCGACTTTTGAAAATATCAGCCGGGCCCAATCGGTGATGGAGGGCTTTCTCCGCGATAAGGGCGAGACCATAATTCGTTCTTTGGAGGCTGGAAGCAGGATCTACCGGATGCACCACGTGGGCGAGGACGACCCCTTGCATACTTTCATTCTGGAAAACGGTAAGGCAGAGGGTATAATTTTTATCCGTTTGAGCGATCAGGACGGGGCCATCCTTTACCAGACCGGCGATTCGAGTGCGGCTTCGAGGCAGGATGAGCAGGCCCATCTCCTGCCATCGTTACATCACCATGCTCAAAACCTCAACGGTCCAGGCGTTTACGTGCTGACCAGGCTTTTCAGACTTGGGCCGTCCGTACCGGTTATGCCCATGATGCCTGCACCGACGCCGGACATGAAGGCGGCCGATCCGGCAACCGGCGAGGCGCTGATCTCCATCGGCCTCTCCACCGGCCAGTTCGAAGCAGCCCGTCGGCAGGATCAGCACCACACCCTGTTCATGGCCGCTCTGCTGTCTCTGGTGGGTTCGGCGGGCATCTACTTTATCTTTTTGTATCACCGGATGTGGCTCACCAGGGCGAGCCTTGCCGACATGAAACTCTATGCCGACAGCGTCTTTGCCTCCATACCCGTCGGTCTGGTCACCCTCGACCGGGAAAACCGAGTGGTTTCATGTAACCGCAAGAGCGAAGAGATCCTCGGCCGATCCTCTGATTCGCTCTGTGGCGCAGGTCTTGACGAGATGTTTCCGGTCGACGGACAGGCATTTGCGGAACCGTGCGACGACGGTCTTGATCACGACGCCCAGTGTGTCGGTGCTAACGGCGATATTGTACCGGTTGCGATCAACGGTTCCAACCTCGTCAACCACGATGGAGAGCGGATCGGCAAGGTGCTCATTATAAAAGACCTGCGGGCCATCCGCGAGATGGAGATGCAGCTCGAACGTTCCCGTCGCATGGCCGCCCTGGGGCGGATGGCTGCGGGTATCGCCCACGAAATCCGCAACCCGCTCGGCACCCTGCGCGGCTTCGCCCATTTTTTCGGCAGGCAGCCCGGCGCGGGCGAGGAGGCCAAGGGCTACGCCGCCCTTATGGTGAGCGAAGTGGACCGGCTGAACAACACGATTTCCGGCCTGCTCCAGTTTGCCCGGCCCCGCGAGCCGCAAATGCAGCTTGTTAAACTCGACGAGCTGCTGGCCAAGACCGCAACCCTGATGGCCTCCGACCTGGCCGGCCGGGGGCTGCGCTTCCAATGCCGGACCGACACCGGTATCGGTTGCACCGGTGATCCCGACCTGCTGCTTCAGGTCTTGATGAACCTGGTGAAGAACAGCATCTCCGCCACCGCCGAAGGCGGCGAAATCTCGCTGACCGCGCAGGACGACGGCCAGACGGTGCGGATAACGGTGGCCGACAGCGGCCAGGGCATGAACGAGCAGGAACGAGAGCGGATGTTCGATCCTTTCTTCACCACCAAGAATACCGGCACCGGCCTCGGTCTCACCGTCAGTCACCGGATCATCGAGCAGCACAAGGGGCTTTTCGAAATTCGCTCGGCCCCTGGGGCGGGCACTGCCATTACTCTTATCCTCCCCAAGTGACGGGATGTCAATAACCATGGAAAAACGACGGGAAACCATACTGCTGGTCGATGACGATTCGGCGCACCGGACCATGCTCAAGGCCAACCTGGCGGGTGACGGCTATCTCATCCGCGAGGTGGCGGATGGCGACCAGGTTCTGCCGCTGCTGCGCGATTTTGAGGTCGATTTGATAATCCTCGATATGAAGATGGCCCGGTTGGACGGCGTCGGCACACTCTCTCTTCTCCTGCAGGCAGGATATGCCATTCCGGTGATTTTGCTCACCGCCTTTTCGTCGGTTGAGAGTGCGGTGGAGGCGATGAAGAAGGGGGCCTTTGACTATATTACCAAGCCGGTGGATATCGGCGAATTGCAACTGACCATCGCCCGCGCCCTGAATTTTCGCGGCCTCCAGGAGGAGAACCGGCAGCTGAAGGAGCGGCTCGGTGAGCGGCAGATCGCCACCGACATCATCGGCAAGAGCCCGGCTATGCAGGAGATGTTTGCGACCCTTTCGATGGTGGCGCCCACCGATGCCACGGTCCTCATCACCGGCGAGTCGGGGACCGGCAAGGAGCTGGTGGCGGGCGCCCTGCATCACAACAGCCCGAGGAAGGACGGGCCGTTCATCAAGCTCAATTGCGCAGCCTTAAACGATAATCTGCTCGAAAGCGAACTCTTCGGCCACGAGGCCGGGGCCTTTACCGGCGCAGCCGGACGGCGCAAAGGCCGTTTCGAGCTCGCCCACAAAGGAACCCTTTTTCTCGATGAGATCGGTGACATGAGCCTGACCACCCAGGCCAAGGTCCTCCGAGTTTTGCAGGATGGTGAGTTCGAGCGCTTGGGTGGCAGCGAGACGGTGAAAACCGACGTACGGCTCCTGGCCGCCACCCACAAGGACCTCAAGGCGATGATCGAGGCGGATACCTTTCGTCAGGATCTCTTCTTTCGCTTGTCGGTGGTTCCGATCCACTTGCCGGCCCTGCGCGAGAGGATCGTCGACATCCCGGAGCTGGCCGGCTTTTTCCTTGGCCGCTATGCCAAGAAAAATCGCAAGGACCTGAAGGGCTTTCACCCGGAGGCCCTGAATCTCCTCATGCGTTACCCCTGGCCCGGCAACATCCGGGAGCTGGAAAATACCATCGAACGGGCAGTAATTCTCTGCCTTGGCGAACAGATCTCGCCGCATGAACTGCCGCCGCACCTGCTGGCCGAGGATGTCCGAACCGTCCGGGGCGCGGATGTTGAGGCAGCCGTTACCCTGCGTGACATGGAACGACTGACAATCAAAAGCACCCTGGTAAGCACCGGCCACAACAAGAGCCTCACCGCCAAGAAACTGGGAATCGCCCGGCAGACTCTGCTTAACAAGATTAAGGAGTATGGCCTTGAGTAGCGATCGCGCAGAAGCGTCTTGGCTTATGCCAAGAGTCGTGAATCTACGATTTCGGTCGATTTTAGGAGTTTAAATGGGAAGTATTGATCCAAAAATCAGAGAAACAATTGAGAAAACCATCGATAGAATTGAATCGGATTATGATGTCGAAATTTTGTTTGCCGTGGAATCAGGCTCTCGTGCATGGGGATTTGAGTCAACCGACAGCGACTACGATATTCGATTTGTCTATCGGAATCCGCCGAAGTGGTACTTCAATGTATTACCAAAGCGAGATGTAATCGAATTGCCTATTATCGGTCTAGATGATTATTCTGGCTGGGATATCCGCAAAGCTTTATTTCTCCTAAACAAGTCCAATCCTGTTTTGTTTGAATGGCTCCGATCACCAATCGTATACAGGGAAGATATTGGTACGACAAAGCTCCTCCGTCAAGCAGCCACACACTATTTCTCTCCAGTTTCGTCGATCTATCATTATCTTCACATGGCCACTGGTAACAATCGTGAATATCTTCAAGGCGATCTAGTCAAGATTAAGAAGTACTTCTATGTTTTACGGCCACTATTAGCGTGCATGTGGATTGAAAGTCGAAACGACTCTCCGCCCATGGAATTTGATCTGCTATTGAAGGCGGCATTGACCTCAATAGAATTCCAAAAAGAAGTGTCGAAGTTGCTGATAAGAAAGAAGTATGGTCAAGAAATGGGGTTGGAACCGGCAATACCCGTCATCGGAAACTTTATCAAGGAGAAGATAAGTTACTTCGCGGCAAGGACCAGCTCATTTGACCCAGCCAGTAAGCCTGACGCTGAATATCTGAATGACTTGCTTTGGAAGATTGCAGGACCAGAAACCTAATATTGGGTTCTGGGTAAATAGGGGACATCTTATCAATTGTTGAAAACTATCAGTAAGGTGTCCCTCCATTCGCTTGAAATGGAGCTTATGGGAAAGAAACTGATACCTGATGAAATACGAAAAAAAGTTTCTGTAATTGTAGAAGAATTCAATCAACAGGAACTCAAAACGACAGACGTTCGTTACATTGCAAAATTTCAAGGAAGATTTCTTTATCTTGATAGGATAGCATATGGTAATAAAGAGCCTGTATGCCGTATGGAGTACTTTAAAGAAACCAACGAATGGCAGTTTGCAATATTTAAATGGAGTACAGAGATA
>Ga0105047_10000280_pt1 | contig 80908 bp, 74 predicted proteins | sample MAT04_FD_78384 | JGI IMG/M metagenome (GOLD analysis project Ga0105047, IMG submission 78384) | Freshwater microbial communities from Lake Fryxell liftoff mats and glacier meltwater in Antarctica - MAT-04 (megahit assembly) | ecosystem: Environmental > Aquatic > Freshwater > Ice > Liftoff... | reverse complement strand
GTGATGCCGCGAGTCAGGAGACGCTCTCGCGAAAGGTCAACGGCGAGGCTCTCGCGAATTTCGCCAAGGGTCAGGCCACGGGTCTGAAGGTCCTTGATGAAGTTCGGGTTTCGCTTCTTCTGGAATTCGATTTCGTCCAGGACGTCCTTCTCGGTCGGGGCGACATTGTAGTCTTTCGCCATCTGCAGGAGGATGCGCTGGCGCATCAGGTCTTGGAAGGCCTGAAAAGCCAGCGATTCCGAAACCTGGGCCTGGACGACTTGACCGTCACCGGTGGTGACGTTCACGGTCGGCTTGGCCTCAAGGAACCGATGAAACTGGTCAAGGGTGATTCCCTCGCCGTTCACTTGGACGAGTTCACCGGAAGTTTTCTGGCCGCAGCCAACTAGTCCGGCCATGATCACACTGGCGCAAAGTAAGGTCAGACGATTGCTCAAGTCTTTGGACTCCCTGAAAAGGCACGGCTTCCCACCATTGGGTCGCGCACGCCATGTTACAACACCGAAGCGGCACGAAACGTGCCACTTTCTATGATGTCGCATTCGGAACCCGAATCATCACCGGCTTCTGCAGGCTCCACGACGATGATCGGGCGACTCGCCCGGCAAGCTTAGCCTCCCGCCCGGCCTTTCGGTCGCCTCCCGCCGGGTAACGCGTAAATCGCCCAAATTTCTCCTTTCCCGCCGGATTTTTCGTACGGGGACGGCGATGGCGTGGGACCTCGCGAGAGAGACCGTATGAAATGGAACCCATCACCCCAACGAAGTACCCCGCCCGCCCTGATCTCCTACTCGCCCATCCCGACTTCTACAAAAACAAGGCTTCCATGCGCTTCCCCACCCGTGCCGAACAGATCGCCTGGTTCAATTTCGAGACGTGGGTGCTGAAATCGGTGGACCTCGCCCTGACGGTTCGGGGGGAGGTAATCGCTCAGACGTTCCTGGAATACTTCCGGCTGGAAGCCGGGATCAACTTGGGGCGCGTGGTGGCGAAGGCGGTCGGCTACCTCACCGCCCAACCCCTCACCGACGAAGAGGCCGCGGCTCTCTACCGACCCGATCACGTGAGGGGTTTGGCAGATACGATCACGTATCAACTCACGCCCCACTGTGACGTCGACGAACTTGAACCGTTGCGTGAGTTCGTGGCGGATTTTGCCGAACAACTGAACCGGTTCGCTTGGGGTCCGACCCTGGAGGAGTTTCCCGATGAAGATTGGCAGCGGATCAATTCATGCTGGTCATTTGGTCAGGCGGAGTATGCGCGCCTGGTCGCGGCGGCCTACGGCGAAGTCCGGAAGGGTCACCACTTTAGCCTGATGGCGCAGACGAAGCAGATCACGGAGATCGTCCTCACCGGGACCGATCCCATTCCCTTTTTTGACGAACCGGCGAGTTTCCGACACCCTCTGCGCGTGTCGGCGCTGACACCCGTTCCCGAGTGAACTTCAGCTGACGCCGCCGCGAAAGGGGAGCGCGGCGGCGACGTCCGGGCCGGTCTAGGCCGGCCCGGGCAGATTCCAGGCCCAGAGCCGCGCGACGTTAGCGGCGTGCTCGGTCTCCGCATCCGGCGTTTCGATCACCATGGGCACCTGAGTCCAGCGGTCGTCGGCGAGGATCCGGCGGAAGGCGGCTTCGCCGATCGTCCCTTGGCCCAGGTGGGCGTGGCGGTCCTTGCGGCTGGCGATCGGGTGCTGGCTATCGTTCAGATGGATCACCCGCACCCGGTCTTGGCCAATGGTCCCGTCGATTGCCGCGAGGAGGGCGGCGTAACCCTCGTCCGTCACCAGGTCATAGCCCGCGCTGAACAGGTGGCAAGTATCCAGGCAAACCCCAAGGTTGGCGGGGGCTCCGGCGGCCTCGAATAGGCGTCCCAGTCCCGCGAACGTGGAGTTGAGCACCGTGCCCTGCCCGGCCGTGGTTTCCATGAGTAAGGTCACCCCCGTCGGGGCCCCGGCCAGCACCTGGCGCAACCCCTCGGCGGCCCGGAGTTCGCCCACCCCCTCACCCTGGCCCATGTGCGCGCCCACGTGCGACACCGCGAACGGGATGCCGTAGTCCGCGCATCGCACCAACTCCTCGCCGAGCGCCCGGATGGATTTGGCGCGGAGTTCGTCGTCGAGGGCCGCGAGGTTGACCAAGTACGTATCGTGACTCACGGTCGCGCGGGCCTCTATCCCGGTCTCGGTTAGGGCGGCGCGGAAGTCGGCGATGGCCTCGGGGGTCGGTCGCATACCGGCCCACGTGCGCGGGCTGCTGGTGAACACTTGGATAGCCGTGCAACCCATGGCCGCCCCCCGGCGCACCGCCATTCCAAGACCGCCCGACGTGGGCAGATGGGCACCGAGCAATTGGGCGGGCATAACGGCGAGGCTACCCGTCCGTCACCCCGCGATGGGCCTTCAGGTAAAACGTCGGCGCATCCAACGAGGGACGCATGACAAAACTTTACGCCGACGCCCGCCAGGCCCTTGAGGGACTCTTGTTTGATGGGATGACAATCATGGCCGGGGGCTTTGGATTGTGCGGGATCCCCGAGCACTTGATCGTGGCGTTGCGCGACTCGGGCGTTCGCGACTTAACCATCGTCAGTAACAACTGCGGTGTGGATGATTTTGGCTTGGGGATTCTGCTGAAAACTCGGCAGATCCGGCGCATGGTCAGCAGCTACGTGGGCGAAAACGCGGAGTTTGAGCGGCAGTTCCTCAGCGGCGAACTTGAGCTCGAGTTCACGCCCCAGGGCACGTTGGCGGAGCGCATCCGGGCCGGGGGGGCGGGGATCCCCGCGTTCTACACCCCCACCGGAGTGGGCACGTTGGTGGCCGAGGGCAAGGAGGTCCGCGAGTTCGACGGGCGGCGCTACGTCATGGAGACCGGGTTGCGGGCGGACCTCAGCTTGATCAAGGCCTGGAGAGGTGACGAACTGGGCAACCTGGTGTACCGCGCCACTGCGCGCAACTTTAACCCGATGATGGCCACGGCTGGCCGCGTGACGGTGGCGGAGATCGAGGAACTTGTGTCCGTAGGCAGCCTCGAACCCGACCAAATCCCCACCCCCGGGGTGTACGTCCAGCGCCTGCTTGTGGGGTCGAGTTACGAAAAGCGGATCGAGCGCCGCACCACGCGCCCGGCCTAAGGCTCCCGTGCCACGGGCCAGTTGTTTCTTCCCGAAGGTAGTCTGCGGACGTCATGATGCAAGACTGGTTCCCCGACGCTAAACTCGGCATTTTCATTCACTGGGGCATCTATGCCGTGAACGGGATCCCCGAGAGTTGGTCGTTCTTTAACGGGCAAATCAGCCACGAGGACTACCTTAAGCAGCTGGACGGATTTACGGCGTCCAAGTATGACGCCGGGGCGTGGGCCAAGCTGTTTCGGCGTGCGGGCGCGCGCTACGCGGTCCTTACCGCCAAGCACCACGACGGCGTGGCCCTGTGGCCCACCGCGCAAAGCGACCTCAACGTGGTGGACCGCACGCCCGCCGGCCGTGACCTGATGCAACCCTACGTGGATGCCCTCCGCGCTGAAAAAATCCACGTGGGCATCTACTTCAGCCACTTGGACTGGTCGCATCCTGACTACGCGAGTTTGCCCGCCCCCTTCGCCGGATCGACTCCCGAAGACTCCAATCAAAAGACGAACCCATTCACCTTCCGGGGTACCCGCGACGATGCCGCGTGGGAGCGGTTCCTCACTTTCCACCGGGCCCAACTCGCCGAGTTGTGTCAGCGCTATGATCCCGAACTCTTGTGGTTTGACGGCGACTGGGAGCGCAACGCCGATCAGTGGCGCATGAAAGAGCTTCGTGAGTTCCTGCATCAACAGCGCCCGGGCGTCATCCTCAACAGCCGAATGCAGGGCTACGGCGACTACGCCACCCCCGAGCAGGGCGTGCCCATCCACGCTCCCAAGGGCGACTGGGAGTTCTGTGTCACCCTCAACGATAGCTGGGGCTACCAAGGCCAAGACAACAACTGGAAATCGACCCGGCAAGTGGTCCGCATGTTCGCCGAGACCATCGGCATGGGCGGCAACCTGTTGCTCGATATTGGCCCGAAGCCCGACGGCACCATTCCCGAGCCTGCCGTAGAGCGCTTGGAAGCGCTGGGTGACTGGATTGCCCGGCACGAGAGCGCGGTGTACGGCACCGGCGCGGGTCTGCCTCATGGCCACTTCTACGGGGCCACGACGCTGAGCAATGACCGCACCGTGCTGAACTTGATCTTCTTTGATCGGCCGATTGATCAGATCGCCGTGAAGGGGGTGCGTAACAAGGTCCGGTCCGCCAAGCTCCTCTCGGACGGGCGGGAGTTGACCTACGAGAAGCCGGGTGGGGCCGAGTGGACGGGGATTCCGGGCACGATCTTTATTGACGTTCCCGAGGACGCCGTGGACTCGCTGGCCACCGTGGTTCGCCTGGAACTTGAGGGTCCGCTAGACCTCTACACCGGTTCGGGCGGCGCGGTCGAGGCGAACTGAGGCCTGTTCTTTGCCCCGTTGCTACGAAAACACAGGGCGCGGATACCCCTGCCGCCGGGCAAATGGGAACACACTAGCGGCGTGAGTTCCGCCGCCGCTGTGTTGCGCCTGCTACGCCCTAAGCAGTGGGCAAAGAACCTGTTGGTCTTCGCGGCTTGGTTGTTTGCCGGGCGCTTGGATGATCCCGTGGCGCTGGGGGCGACGGGCTTGGCGTTCGTTAGCCTGTGCTTGATGAGCTCCGGGGTGTACGCGATCAACGATGCGCGCGACGCCGAGGCGGACCGGCGGCATCCGGTGAAGCGATTCCGGCCGGTGGCGGCGGGTCAGGTTTCGGTGACGGTTGCCTACGGCCTCGGGGCCGGGCTCATCGTAGCCGGGTTGTTGGTGAGTGCCTTGGTGACCTCGCGGTTGTTCACCGCTGCCGGGGTCTTCTTGGCGATCCAGCTGGTCTACAACGCCGGGATCAAGCGCATGGCGGTGGCCGATGTCATGCTCATCGCGCTCGCGTTTGTGCAACGGGCCGCGATGGGCGCACTGGCGATTGACGCCCGTATCTCGGCGTGGTTGTTGTTCTGCACCGGAGCGCTGGCCCTCCTACTGGGGTTCGGGAAGCGTCGGCACGAGTTCCACCTGGAGGAAGCCGCCAATGGCCGCACCCGGGCCAGCTTGGTGGGCTATACCGCCGCCACGCTAGATGCCCTCGTCGTGTTCAGCGCGGCCCTAGCGGGTATTGCGTACGGCCTCTACGCCATCGAAAGCGAGACGGCCCGCGCCCACCCAGCCCTTATCCTCACCGCGCCGGTGGTGCTGTATGGCGTGATGCGCTACTTGGTCTTGATCTTTGCCCACCGCGAGGGCGGGGAGCCCGAGAACCTCGTGCTGGGCGATCGCCAGTTGGTGGCCGCACTCGTCTTGTTCGTTGCTTTGGCGCTGGCGGCAATGAAGGGGCTAGAACTCGGGTTCTTGTCGCGTTAGGCTTTCGCGATCGATTCGAACGCGCGGACGAAAACGAGCTGGCTCAGCATGGGATGGGATTGCGTGGCCACGAGTTGACTCCCGTCCGATCGAACCGAAAACACCATGCGCCGCCGCAGGGGTTTGGACTTCCCGGCAAAGGAGTCGGGCACGAGCACGAGTTCGTCGTTGTTCCAGCGCCAGGTGCCCTCTACTGATTGGCGTGCCAAGGTCAGTTTGTAGTGGCCATCTGGGAGCAACAGAAGCCGACTGGTGTCGATCACCCGTTCCCCGCTCGTCTCGCCGATTTGACCCAAGAAGCGGTCCAAAATGCCCTGGGCGTCCGTCGCCGGGGCCTTCACTTGGTCCACGTCAAGTTCCGTAATGTAGAGTCCCGCCTTGGTTTGCAAGGGTTCGTTGTGGCAGCAACCCGCCAGCAGAAGGCACCCTAGCCCAATGAGTCCAATCCACTGTTTCATGCCAGGTAGACGGGCCGCCTCGATCGGGGGTTGGGTGCCCGGAACCAAAGGCCTAGTGCCGCGCACAGTGGTATCAGCGGTCCGGGCCCGGGCGGCTTGCCCCTCGGCGACGCCGGGGTGATTCGCGGTAACTTAGCGGACGATAAACCCGTCTCGCTGAACCTGTTATGGAAGCTTCTAACCCGCCCATTTGGGAAAATCCCGCCATTTTCGCCGTCAACAAACGGCCGCCGCGCGCCGAGGGCGTTCCGTACGACAGCGAGTCCATGGCCGCGTCGGGCGATGACCTCGAGACCCCGTGGCGCACGTCGCTGAATGGATCCTGGCGATTCTGGTGGAACGGTTGGCCCGGCGAGGAGCCCGAGGGGTTCGAGCGGTCCGATTTCGACGACCGGGAGTGGGCGACCATGACCGTGCCCGCGTGCTGGGAGATGAACGGCTACGGCGTGCCGATCTACACCAACGTGCCGTACCCTTTTGCCGCGGATCCGCCCCGCGTGCCCCACGACGACAATCCCATCGGCATTTACCGCACCCGGTTCTTGTTGCCCAATAATTGGTACGACCGCACCACGGTGATCCGGTTCGGCGGAGTCTATTCCGCGTTCTGGTTGTACGTCAACGGGCAAGAAGTGGGTTACTCGCAGGACGCCAAAGACCCCGCGGAGTTTGACCTCACGCCGTACCTGCAGGCCGGCGAGAACTCGCTGGTAGTGCGCGTCATCAAGTACTGCGACGGCAGCTACCTGGAAGACCAGGACATGTTTCGGTTCGGGGGCATTTTCCGGGGGGTGGACCTGATCTCCTTCCCGCCCGTAGCGATCGAGAACTTTCAGCTGGATGCGGACTACGATGCGGAGTCCGGCGCGGGGACGTTGATCGTGCAAGTGGCGGCCCCCCGCGCGGCGGGGCACACGATACGGGTTCGATTGCTAGACGCCGCCGGTCGGGAAGTGGACCAGGCCGTCGCCCCGGTCTCGAAGGACGCCCTCGTGTTCTCGCTGGCCTCGGTAGCGCCCTGGAGTGCGGAGTCACCGACGCGGTATCAAGTGACCATCGCCCTGGTGGACCCCGACGGCGAGACGCTGGATATCCGGGGCGCACGGGTGGGCTTCCGCCGGGTGGAAATCGTGGATGGCAAGTTCTTGGTGAACGGGGTTCCGGTGAAGCTGCGCGGCGTCAACCGCCACGAACATCACCCGGATACGGGGCGCACCATCACCCGCGCGCAGATGCGCGAGGACGTGCGGCTGATGAAGCGCTTTAACATCGACACGGTGCGGTGCAGCCACTATCCCAACGACGCGCACTGGTACGACCTCTGCGACGAGTTCGGAATCTATGTGATTGACGAGGCGAACATCGAAAGCCACGGGATGGGTTACGACCTAGACAAAACTCTGGGCAACAAACCTGAGTGGATGGCCGCCCACGTAGACCGGGTCGAGCGCCTCGTGCAGACCCATCGCAACCACCCCAGCATCATCCTCTGGTCAATGGGCAACGAGGCCGGGTCGGGCATGAATTTTGTGGCGTGCGCCGCGCGGATTCGCGAGCTGGACCCCAGCCGCCCGGTTCACTACGAACGCATGAACGAGGTAACCGACGTCGTCTCGGGCATGTACTACCCCGTCCCCTCCCTCATCGAGGAAGGGCTGAAGGACGACCCGCGACCGTTCTTCCTGTGTGAGTACGCGCACGCGATGGGTAACGCCCTGGGCAACTTTACCGAGTACTGGGATGCGTTCGAAAAGTACGACCGCTTGATGGGCGGCTGCATTTGGGACTTTGTGGACCAGAGCCTCACCCTAGTGACGGACGAGCCGTTCGGGCCGGACGGTCGGCCGATCTTGCGCCAAGCCTCCGGTGGCGACTTCGACGACCATCCCCACGACGGCCCCTTCTGCCACAACGGTATCGTGCGCGCCTACCGCGAGATCACCCCCAAGACGTGGGAGGTGAAGCGCGTGTACCAGAAGGTGGCGTTCACCCGAGAGGCCGACGGCACCGTGAACGTGCGCAATCGCCACGCGTTTCGCAACCTCGATGGCCTGAACTTAACCTGGCAGTGGACCCACGACGGCGAACCGGTGGGCGAAGGGACGCAGGTCTTGCCGTCGACCGCCCCGGGCGAGACTTCGCGAATCACCCTCGCCGGTCCCTTGGGGCCGGGGGGGGCGGGCCAAGAAACGTGGCTACGGGTGGCGGTCGCCGAGGTCCAGGCGACGCCTTGGGCCGATGCCGGGCACGAGATTGCCGCCCAGCAGTTTGAGGTGTCTCCCGCCGTGACCTCCGCGCCGCCAGTGTTGCCGTCCGGCGCGCCCAAGTTGCAAGAGACCGGCACGGGCGTGAGCGTGATTACCGAACCGGTGACCTTGACGGTGGATCGGCAAAGCGGACAGGTTGTCCAGTGGACCATCGACGGGCGCGAGATCCTTGCGCCAAAGGCAGGCATCCCGGCCGGTCCGCATGCACAGGTCTTCCGGGCGTTCGTGGATAACGACCAGTGGTTCCGCATGGAGTTCGAGCGGCGGGGACTGCAACGGCTGTCGCACCGGTTGCGCTCGCTGACGGTAGAAGAAGCGGCCCAAGGAGTCGTCGTGACCACCGTCCACGAGGTGTTGGGCACGCGGGGGGCGGGCTTCATCCAAACCTCGCGCACCACCGTTGCGGGCGATGGCACGGTTGTCCTGGATCAGCACTGGTCGCCTCACGGCAAGTTGCCGCCATTGCCTCGGGTGGGGCTTCGTTTGGCGTTGGCCCCGGCGTTCCAACACGTGGAATGGGTGGGCCGAGGGCCTCGCGAGAGCTACCCGGACCGGCGGCAGGGCATGGACCTGGGGCGCTACGCCGGAACGGTGGCCGAGCAGTGGGAAGAGTATGCCCGTTGGCAAGAGAACGGGACGAAGTCGGACGTGCGGTGGGCAGTCCTGCGCGACGCGGCCGGGACCGGCGTGGAGTTCACGTCCGATCAACCGTTCTTGTTCAACGTGGGCGAGTTCACCGCCGAGGACATCAATCGGTCGCGCCACAAGCCGGGCGAACCGGCCAAGTTCCAGCGGCTGGTGCCAAGGCCCGCCGTGATTGTGAGTTTGGATGCAATAGTGATGGGGCTGGGCGGCGGAAGCTGTGGGCCGGGGCCGATGGACGAGTACATCCTTAGCCCCGGAGAGTTTAGGTTCCGATTCGTGATTCGGCCGCACCGCCCGGGCCAGGAACGTCGGCCGCTTCCGGGAGGCTTGTCATAAGAACTCAGGACTTAGGGTCAGCGAAGGACGTCCCTAATTGACTACACTGAACTTTGGCAACGGCGCCATTTTCCAACAAGAGGCATAACGGAGCATGAAACGCATTGGAATCATGACCGGAGGTGGCGACTGCGCGGGTCTTAATGCTGTCATCGCGGGCATCGTTAAGACGGGCACCCCCTACGGCTACGAATTTCTTGGCTTTGAACGAGGCTGGGAAGGAATTCTGTCCCCTATGATGTATCGGCCGATGACCTTTAATTCGGTCCGCGGCATCAGTCACCTGGGGGGGACGATCCTCCACACGACCAACAAGGGCCGATTCGGCGCGAAGCAGGGCGAGGGCCAGGCGATGCGGATTCCGGAAGAGATCCTGGAAGAGGCCGCGCGGAACCTGCGCTCCCTGGAAGTCGACGGGCTCATCGTCATCGGCGGCGACGGCACCCTGAGCGGGGCGCTGCAGCTGGCCGAAAAGGGCGTCCACGTCGTGGGCGTGCCCAAGACGATTGACAACGACCTTGCTTCGACCGACCAAACCTTTGGCTTCGCCACGGCGGTTCAGGTTGCGGTGGATGCGTTGGATCGAATTCACACTACCGCCAGTAGTCACGACCGGGTGATCATCGTGGAATCGATGGGTCGCCACGCGGGGTGGATTGCGCTGGAAGCCGGCCTGGCCGGCGGTGCGGATGCCATCCTTCTACCCGAGTTCCCATTCCAGGTCGAGGACCTGGTCCATCTACTTCGCGATCGCCACGAGCACGAGATGACGAGTTCGGTGATCATGATCGCCGAAGGCGCCAAGCTGGAGCAAAGCGTGGCCGCGCAGAAGAAGGAAGCGGGCCGCGAGGTGTTGCTGGGCGGCATCGGTCAGCGCCTGATGAGCGCCATCGAAAACGAAGCCCCCGGCGAGTTTGAGATGCGCACCACCATCCTGGGGCACATGCAGCGCGGCGGAACGCCCAACGCGTACGACCGCATCCTGGCGAAGTCCTACGGCGTCGCCGCGATGGAGGCCTACCACCGATGCGAGTGGAACACGATGGTCAGCTTCAACAACCGTAGCATGCGAACGGTCCCCATTATCGATGCGGTCGATCATCTCAAAGTGGTCCAACCGTCGTGCATGGAGTACCAAACCGCCAAGCGCCTGGGCGTCTTCATCCACTAAATCCCGGCAATCATGGAAGTCAGGGCCGGACGGGGAGTTCCCCGTCCGGCCCGTTTTCCTATCAAGGGAAGGAGCTTCTGGCGGCTGGCATGGCAAACCTGAATGAACGTGTCCTCAAGCCCAAGGCGAACTCCTGCTCCCGGTCACCCGTTGGTCGTAACCTTTGTTTAGTCCGCCGACGACTGCGCTAGTGTACGTCGGTGGGAGACAATCACTTTGCCAAGCGACGAATCAACGTACGCCTCAAAAGATAAGAACATAATTCGTCCGTAGGCCAGATCTACCCACTCGACAATCGGCCGGTCCATCTTGATCTTCGGGTCTTCGACAATTTAACCTTGGATGATCGCGGTGTCGCGACCGTTGACCTTGCGAACTTCTACAAGCTGGTTCGTGGCTGAGACGACCTCTTTGGCCAGCAAAATCGGTGCCTTCCACGTGTCGCCAATTTTGACCGGTCCGGGAGGGTAAATCACGACCTCGCTGGCTCGAGTTTGCTCCGTCTTGCCCATCACGGTTAGCCTAAGTGGTCGGTTTCGACGACTGAAGGCAAACGTCAGCTTTAGGCCATTTATTGCATCAAGTGCACCCAGCGCCGACTGCATTTTTCCCGAAGCTTCAATCTTTTTGTGCAGAAACGTTGTCTCCCACTCGACTTCGTTTTCCACCTCACGGATAAACACTTCGGTCATGGTGTCAGTCATCGATAGGCCTCCGGACCCGTCGACAAATTCGAGGTGGCTTTCGACGTTATAGACGCACCGGTCTCCGCGAGCCCCTTGCATCTGAAGCGTAACTGTGCCCTGATCGGTCGGTTCGGGCCTTACCTTGGGAGCATTTTGAAACTGCAAAAAGTTCTGGATCATCAGAGCGCAGGCAACAAAATGTCCGATAACCATTTAGCGACTCCGTTTTATGTACGCAGCTACACTATAGTACTCGGTTCAGTGATTACTGAGTTGTCGACGATGATCGCGTCTATTTTATGCCTGGAGTGACCCCGAGCGCAGGGCAATGAACGCCGTGGGGCTGGGCGTAAGGACTTCGCGGCAGCGATCAGCCCAAGCTCCTCGACTCGACCGCCGACCGTCAAGTGGCAGCTCTTCACCGCGAGCGTGGGTGCCCGATTTCCCGTCGAGGGTGCTCTCCCCACTGAAGGCACTGACACAGACATTCGACGGTACAGTGCCACCCCGACCAATTGGCGAGCCCTTCGTCCCACCATCCTTTTGTTGAATCTTGTTAAGGAAGAATCTTGCGGTAGGCGTCCACGGCCGGGAGGGCGTTGCCATCGAAGTCGAGCAGAGTGCGGGCCTTCACTTGGCCGGAGGTGGCGGCCTCCCACCAGAACACGGCTTTGCCCCGCCCGCCGGGGATCTCCCGCACGATTTGGGTGCTGACCGGCAAAAAATCGCGCTGGCCCTCAGGCGAACTGGGGAAGGGCAGTGGTTGAGCGCGGTCTCTTCGTCCGGTCGCCAGTAGTAGGAGGTTTCCACGCGCCAGACGTCCTTGCCGTAGCGGTCGGCCGTTTGGTTCAGCGTCGCGCGGAGGTGGTCCGTTAGCTACTATAGTCATCGTGCCGATCATGCCCGTCGGCCACAGCAGGTCGCCGAGCAACTCATTGCCCACTTTCACCCTATTAGGCGCGGTTTCAGCCCCGCGCCCCCACGACACGTCGGATTCAAGCGCAAATTCCCCCGGCGCGTCTGGGATCGCCAGACTCTCCCCCGCCAACTCGAGCCCGGCCACCATCATGTCAATGCCCATTTGTGCCGCTCCGTCGATCGCGATACGGTTGCGCCTAGTTGATGCCCGCCGCATCTAGCCACAGCCGTTCGAACGCGGCCCAGGCTTCGGCTTGGGTGGGGATGATCTGCGCTTCGGGCAGGACGAACCCCGCGAGGCCGGTGCCGCCGCCGCGCAGTTCGATGCAGTAGCCCAGCGCGCCGTGGCGCTGGTAGGCCCAGTCGTTGCTGCCCCCGCTGGCCAGGTATAGCACTTGGCTGGTCGGCCCGAGCGTGTAGTTGCGCCCGGTCGCCTCGATTATCGCGTTGCCCATCCGCTGGCCGTGGAACGCAAATGTCGCGTTGTCGGGACTCAGGGTCGTGGTGGAACCCCACGGCCAAAGCACGTAGTCGCCGTAGCTGTGGAAATCGATGAAGGCCGCCATGGGGGCCAGCGCGGTGATGGCGTCGCGCAGTGCGGCGGTTTCCGGTTCGCTGAAGGCGGCGGTGCCCCGATACACGTCGCTGCTGGTCTGGCCGCTTGATCCGGCCCCGCCCCACGCACTATCGTAGTTCCGGTTCAGGTCCACCCCGTACGTGCTGTTGTTGATCTTGCGTCGGTTCTTGCGCCAGTAGCGGTCGGTCGTGCGGGTGTACTCGTATCCGTCGGGGTTCAAGGCCGGTACGATGGCCACCTCGACCCGAGCGAGGGCGAGTTGGTGCCGCCGGGAGGTTTTGGCGAGGGTCCGAATGCGGTCCGCGATGTACAGCCCCACACTGCCGGAAATCCACTCTCGGGCGTGGATGCCGCACGTGATGACCAACGTTTTGGGGGCCGTTCGGCCCGGCGCACGGTGCATGCCGAAGCGGTACAGCCAAAGGTCGCGGCCCTGGATAGAACCCCCCATCCGCGTGCGCGTGATGAGGCCCCGGGAGTCGGTACGCCATCGCTCGTACAGGGCGTTGATATCGGTAAGACTAAGGTAGGAGGTGCGGTAGTCGCCAGCATCTCGCCCCACCGGCGGCATGGGAGTCGGGCCGGGGATGGCGAACATGGCCCGCGCGGGGAGGCCCAGCGACTGCACGATGGGCGGATCGTTCGGGCCGACAATCACGTCGTTCGGGCCGATGCGAATGGATTCACCCGCCAGCCGGAGGGGGCTGTCGGCCAAGCGCTGCGCTCCGGCTTCGTCCAACACGTCGACTTGCCACAAAGCCCAGCCAAACTCGGCCCGGGCCGAGATTGCCACCAGCAACCCCACCACAATCCCGATCCCACGCCATCGACGGTTCATGGCTCTAGTATAGGGGAGGTATTCACCGAAGTCTCGCGCACGGAGCACGAAAATGGGGGACAGACGCAGGATTGTCTGGGCTATTCGCTAGTTTCCAAGCCCTATGGCTCCGCCCCCCGCGCCCTGGCCAAAGGCATGTCGGCAAAACCCGCCCCATGTGGGCCGTCGCGCTTGTCACCGCCATGATGTCTTCGAGTTCCTCGCCTAAGCTCGAGGATTTAGGGTTTCTGTCCGGGGCGTGGACCGCACAAGTGTGGGGCGACACCTTTGAAGAAACTTGGTTGTCGCCTGCCGATGGCGCGATGGTTGGCGTCGGTCGGCACCGGGCCAACGGCAAGACCGGCTTCGTGGAGTTCATGTCCATCGAAACCGCGCCGTCCGGCGAGGTCACGCTGTACGTGGCGCAGGGCCGGCTGAGCCAAGGCGCGAGTAAACCGGACCCGTTTCGGATGGAATCGGCCGATGGGCGGACGGCGACCTTCGTTCGGGGCGGTGACGACTTCCCGCAACGGATTCGTTACGCGAGTGTGGCCACCGGTCTGGCGTGCACCATTTCGGGCACACAACGGGGCAAGCCCGCCGAAGAGCGGTTTGACTTCCGGGCGATTCCGCATGCCGAATCGCGTTGACGTGATTAACTTGGTGGGGTCCGCACTGCCGTGATCGCCGAGGTGCTGGGCTGCGGTAGGGTAGGGCATGTTGGGTTTCGTCGTACTTTTGGCGGCATTGCCATCCCTCACTATGATCGCCGCGCCGAATCGGGTGGGCCTGACTACCGAATGGACCATCCAGGGCCTGCCAGTTCCAGCCCGACCGTTCGCCGACGCCGACTGGCGCATCCAGGCCACGCTCGTGCGCCCCGGGCAGCCCCCTGCGAAGGTCGAAGGGTTTTGGTACGTCCCGTTCCGCGATGGCAAAGGGCCAGAGGACAAGGTCACCTTTACCCCCACCGGTAAGGCGGAATGGCGACTCCGGTTCACCCCGATGCGGCCCGGTGCCCACCGCATGCGCGTGCGCGTGACTTACCGGGGCGCACTAAGGGGGACCATGGCATCGGACTTTCGCGTCGCACCCGGCCCGCTACGCGGCTTCACGCGAGTGAACCCGCGGAACTCGTCGTACCTGGTCACCGCCGATGGTCAGCGCATGATCCCGATTGGGTGGAATCTAGCCTGGTGGACGCAGGGGGGATTCAAAGACTACGAAAAGTGGTCGGACCAAATGCAGACCGCCGGCATGAACTTCGCCCGCCTGTGGATGTCCCCGTGGTGCTTTGGCATCGAAACCGACCCGGGCCAATTGGGCAACTACGGCTTGGACAGGGCCTGGGCCCTCGACCGGGTCCTGGAGACCCTCCGCCAGCGGGGGATCCACGTGATGCTGTGCCTTGACTACCACGGCATGCTGAACGAGACCAAGGACTTTTGGGGCGGCAACGATAACTGGCGACTGAACCCCTATAACCAAGTCAACGGGGGACCGGCGCGGACCCAAAACGAGTTTTTCACCGACCCTGCCGCCCGGGCACTTTACCGCCAGCGGCTTCGCTACCTCGTGTCGCGTTACGGGAGCTACCCCAACGTGGCGGTGTGGGAGTTCTGGAACGAGATTGACAATGTCCAGAGCACGTTCCAAGCGAACGACATGATCGCATGGCACCGCGAGATGGCGGCCGCCGTGCGGCAGATGGACCCGTACGGCCGACTGGTCAGTACGAGCCTGACATCCGACACGTTCCCTTCCTTGTGGTCCACCGCCAAACTAGATTTGGTTCAATCGCACAGCTATAACGCCTCGAACCCCGGCATCGAATTTGCCGAACGGGCCGCCCGATTCCGCCTTGCCGAGCGCCGGCCGTACCTGGTGGGCGAGTACGGCGTGGACTTTCGGGCGCCCATGCTGGAGAACGACCCAAAGCAACGCGGCCTGAAGCAGGCCTTGTGGGGGTCGCTGATTGGCGGCGGCGCGGGGTCGGCCCAAAGCTGGTGGTGGGAGACGCTGCACACCCAAGGGGTCTATCCCATGTACCGCTCGCTCTCGCGGTTTGTCAGTGCGACCCCGATCGGCAGCCCCGGCTGGCAGCCGTTGCGAACCACCAACCCCGAGGCATCGACGGTGTTGCCGCCGGCTCGGGCGGGAAGCCCCGCGTTTACCGTCCGGATCCCACTGGTGAACGCCTGGGGCGATCGCAACCGGGGGGTGCTCATTCTGACCGACGCCCTGGGCGCAGGGGCGCAAAGCGCCCACCTGAACGGCTATCTCCACGGCACCAGCAAGCCCGAATTGCGCCGCCCGTTCCGGCTTAAGGGTCACTTTGGCCCGAGCGCCCGCATGGGGTACCGGCTGAACTCGGTTTCTCAGGCGGCGGATTTGCGGGTGCTGGTGGACGACCGCGAAGTCGCGGCGAAGGCGTACCCGGATCGGGACGGTAAAACCGAAGTGATCGGCGAATACAACGACGAAGTATCCGTGGCGATTCCGGAGGGAACGCACACCGTTGAGATCCGCAACGTTGGCCCCGACTGGGCGGCGCTGGACTGGGTCGAAGTTGCGGGGGTCCGCCCGACGCAAGCCATCGCCGCCGAGAGCTTTTTGCTGGCCACGGCGGCCTCGGGGACGGATCGCGAGGCCGCGATTTGGGTGATGGACCGCGCCTACAGCTACCCGGCCAACGCCCGCGAGCTCAGTGCCCGCGAGGTGAAAGGGGGCTGGACCGAGGTGCGCGGCATGCGGGACGGTCCGTACTCGGCCCGGTGGTGGCACACCCGGTTGGGCATGTGGCAAGGCACCACCACGGCGATGTCTTCGCGCGGCCGGTTGCGGTTGACCATCCCACCGTTTACCGAAGACATCGCCGCGATGGTTCGCCGACAACCCAAGTGAGATCAATCGACAAGAAAATCGGCTGGATCGTAGTGCGAACCGGGGTGCCTCGTTCGGGGAAGTCAAGCATCGCCGAGGCAGTGCGACAACTCTCGCTTGCCACGTTGATGTACGTGGGCATGGACGCAATGATGGCATGTACCATTTTAGGGACGTAATTGGGCGAACTCGCCGAATAGCGGTTCGTCATCCGGGTAATGCCGCGCAGGTAGGATAGTCGCTGTCGGTGCGCTCTGCAATCGACGTCTGGAATCGAACCGTTGGTTTTGGCTCTAGGGGTGAGGTACGCGATGGGTTCTTCAACTAGGCGATGGGCATAACCCGGGCGAAGTTTGGATAAGACACCGACGATGACGTGACTCTCCCGGTGGTCTACCCCTGGGACAGAAGCCATGAAGGGAGGACGACTCTTAGCTTGACTTCAAGAAAAGGGGCAATTCACATTGTCGACTACTTTAACCCCAGGTGCCGTGGAAACATGACCGAAAAACTGAAGCTTTCGAATCGTCAGCTCCAACTTGTCCAACTGGCTTCGCAAGGGGCGACGGATAAAGAAATTGCCCGTAGCCTAGGGATCGAAATTGGAACCCTTAGAACTTACTGGGACCGACTACGCGTGCGCTTCGCTGCGCATAGCCGTTCTGAGATTGTCGCCAAGGTGTACCAGGCTCGGCTTGATCGCGCTCACGTCGAAAACATTGAGTTACTGGCCATTATTCAACGTCCGTCGCAGTTTGTTTGGACGGCAAATGCAGATGGATTCGTGAACTGGTGCAATGACTGGTTTGGTATTTACGGAGGTCTTAAAAGAAGCGATTGGGAGGGTCAGGGGTGTCGGGCGTTGATGCCACCCGAAGATCTTTCAGGAAGCGCGGTTCGTTGGAATAATGCTCAAAGAACCGGCGAACACTATGAAGCTCAGGTCTTGTTTCGCCGGGGTTCAGACGGCGAACTATTGCCCCATCACCTGCGTCTCTTTCCGATACTGACTTTATCGGGAGACATCCACATGTGGATCGGTACGGCCTCGGCGTTCGGACCCGACTTGCTCCTTTGTGAGGCTCATTCGTCAGAAGAGGTTCCCTCTTGATTGGAGCTTCATTGCGGGTTTAGGCCAATGAGAAGGAGTAGCCCGCCCCGTGCTGGATATCCATGCTAACACGGTTACTCTTCCCTTTGACCCTACCGTCTCCGAGGAAGGAGACGGTAAAGTCAAACTCATAGTCGATCAACTTACGGTGAACCCGTTAAGCGTTACCGTATAGTGCCATTGAGACCGTTCGGGAAGAAGCCTCCCGGGGTTTTGGTGCCGTTCAGGTAAACGATATTGAGGACTTCGGTGGTGGTGCGGGCAAAGGTAAGGCCGTTCACATCGGTAGGTACGATGTTCGCTTTTCCACCGACGAGAATGCCTTGGTCTTTGCCGCCGCCGACCGAAGCTCTCAAATCGGAGATCTTCTGAGCCGCGTCGGTAGCCGCGCCGCCGATACCATACAGCGTCGATCGGATAGTTCCGGCATGATAAGCCTCAGTCCCGAGGATTCCCGCAGCCGCGCTCAGATAGTCCTTGCTCGATATTAGGGGCGCCCCGCCATGATATGCGGTTACGCCAACATCTTCAAATACAAAGGCACCAATGAGGAAACTCACTTCGTCGGCGAAAGGATCGAATGTCGCACCAATTCCTGCCGCCACCGCGGCCGCGTTAAAGGCCGCCGTGAAATTAATCATTGGCTCCGCCACCGCCGCGCTCCCAAGGGCACTGCGAAGATATCGGACGTGGGCCAATTCGTCTTCGGCAACCTCTTGGGCAAACTCTTGATAAGAGGTGGTCGTAAAGGTCACTTGTCTCCCGCCGGTAACCCCGGCGGTAGAGTTTCCTTTATCCGCTGCAGAAAGTCCGGTTCCGAAAACGCCGAGTTGATAGTACTCCGCTTCCAAGTACTCAAGATTTAGGGCAAAGTTCAGGATGTCAGCGTCCGTAACCCCGCCTCCGACATTGAGCCCGCTGGCGTTACCGCCGCAACCGGCCAGCAAGCCCATAGAAATGAGGCTGACGCCAGCGAGTCCGCCGATGCGCAAGAACTGACGACGATCAATTTGAGAATTCGTTTCTTGTAAGATGTCCATTTGGGCAGTCCCGAAACACCCCAAAGGGGCGGCTTCACGATGAATGACGAAGATTTTCGCAGTCCGGGGTAGTCTCAGTTTTTACGGTCAAGCCCGAAAAGCAGCAAGCTTTCGATGGAGGCCTATGCCGCTGGTCTGACCCGGGTGGTGAAAGCGTTGCAGGGTGAAGCCTCCAGGATAGACGAGGCGGGTTGACCACCGGCTCGAGAACGGGGTGGCACGAGAATGCCGGATGGCGACTTCGGCCCGCATGGGTTTCTGGTAGCCTCGGATCCAATTCCATCGGGCTCTTCCTATGAACTGGTTAAGTTCGTGGCCGGAATGGGTTGCCGCTGACCCCTGTGCCTACCCGGCGATGAACTGCTTGACATGGCCAAACAGCGCGTTGTAGCCGCAAACCGATCGAAGCTCTATCGTAACGGTCTGTGAGAAATAGCCGATTACGCTCCGGTAGTCAGCAATCCCCGCCGTATCGAGGGTTATGGTTTGGGTGATCTCGTCGGTCGTGGTTCATCTTCAGAGAATTCCCGAACCGCGATGTGGGGGTTCTACCGAGACTCGATCTGGGCATCGCGAATCTGACAAAGCGGTTCGCTTTCTGTTTAGCCCACGCATGTCGAGATATTGATTTTCTGTGAAGACTTTACAGCCGCTTATTATTAGGACCACTTAATCGTTAACGAATGGTTAAGGTTGGGTTGTACAGGGTCACAGCCAACGAGATAAAGGCTATCTTCAGTTGAGTATGCTATGACCAGACGTGCATTTACCCTGATTGAATTGTTAGTCGTTATTGCGATCATCGCCATTTTGGCGGCCATCCTGTTCCCCGTTTTTGCCCAGGCAAAGGAAGCGGCGAAAAAGACCACCTGTCTCTCACACAGCAAAGAAGTCGGCATCGGCATCATGCTGTACATCGGTGACTACGACGATACGTACCCGAAGGGCTACTACTACGAGCTCAATGGCCCCACGGTTGGTCGACGGGTGCAATGGGCCTACACCTTGCAGCCGTACATCAAGAGCCAGCAGATGTTCAAGTGCCCGACCGATTTCCTGCCGACGCCCCCGGCCACAAGTGGGGGTTATCAGGATCTTTCGGTCCCTGAATTGAGTTATATTCCGAACTATGCGGTGATGCCGGCGCACGATGGCGGTCACGTCAGCGCCGGAGCGGTCGGAGAAGCGGCCAACGTCATCATCTTCGCCGAGAAGCAGTACAAGATCGGCGCCAAGACGCTCAAGAGCTACGCCGGAGCGTCGGGCTTCATACCCGATTCGCCGGTCAACTCGGACTACTGCCGCTCGCCGATCGAATACGTGAAAGCGGCCATCAAAAAGCCGAGTGACAGTAACTATAAGTTGGTACGGGTGGCATTTGACCGACACACTGGCGGCAAGTCGTCAGACCACAGCGGCAACTCGAACTTTGTGTTCTGCGACGGTCACGCCAAGAACCTGACCATCGGTCAGACGCTTGGTGACTCGTTTAAGTGGGGCGAATCGTACTACGCCGGTAGCTCAGGCCGACTTCTTGACGATGCGACCTGTCTGGCTGCTCTGCCAAAGAACTAGTCATCGCGACCCATTGTCGAAACGCAACCCTCCTTTTTAGGAGGTTTGCGTTCGGCGCCGTTACGACTTCATTCAAATTCAATGCTCTCTGCCCTTGCGCTTGCCCTCTTCATGCTGCCTCCGACCGGCACCAGCGAATCCGAAATGGTCCGCGGTTGGATGTTTCACGGCTCTGATCCCGCGTACCACCAACTCGTGCTTCGAAAAGCCAAGGAGTACGGAATCAACCACTTAGAGATTTCCGGGAGCAACCCGACGACCTCGGACGAGATGGTTGGGGCACCGGGTGCCCTGGTTGCTCATACCGCAAGCCAGGCCAAGGCGATGGGCATCAACGCTTACATTTGGGTCCGCGAGTTGAACACCCGGGAGAAATCGATTTCGATGGATCCCGCGACTCCTACCGGCGCGGCCTTTTGGACGACTCGGTTGGGTGCTTTGCGGGCGGCGTTCGAAGCGGCTCCGGATCTTGCCGGGATCGTCATGAGCTACGCTTCGACTCCGGCCGAGATTTGGCAGATCAACGATCCGTCCCCATTCTGGCAAGGCAAGTCTATGGAGGAGCGCATCCGTTTTGTCACCGATCAGTTCAAGACGGTGTCCCTTCCCCTGGGCAAGCGAGTGTATACACGCGATTTTAATCACTCGCCGCAGCAACTGAAATGGCTGGTGGGAGCCTATAAAGACTTTCCGGGTATCACCGTCCACTCCAAGTGGACGCCTCAGGATTGGCAACTCTTCTACCCGCAGTCGTTCGCCATCGGAGCGGTAGGACAAACCCCGCAGGTGATCGAAGCGGATCTAGGCGCGGAGTATTGGGGTCGGTCACTGTTCCCCGTGTCGCTCGTTCGCTATATCAAGTACCGATGGGACTACGACCGGGCGCACGGTTGTCGCGGAATCGTCGCGCGTGTCGACCGAGATGATTTGTCGGCTTTCGATACGCCGAGTGAAATCAATCTGTTTGCCCTGTCGCGCTACTTGGCTTCGCCGAAGATCCAACCCGAGCAGGTGTACCGCGAATGGAATGAGCGCCGATATGGCCTCGGACAAGGTTCAGATGCCTCGAACACCCTCACGCGCATCTATGAGCGAACGTTCGATCAAGCGCGCCTGCAGTACTACACCCTCGGATTTTGGACTCCGAAGAGCCAGACCGAGATCCCGGACACGGTGCGCAGTATCGAAGGATCCGTAGTTGGCAAATCGAGCGCGCTATGGGACTCTAAGCTGATACCCCAGCAAGAACGGCTCATGCACCCAGATTGGCGAACTTTGCGATCGATTCTCCGTGATCGTGATCGGGCCGTTCGGCTTGCCGAGCTGAACCAGAAAGACCTCCGATCAGTCGCGGTCTCTATGAAAGCATCCGATGCCAAGGACTGGGAAGCTCGACTGGAGCTTTCGGCGAAGATGGCAAAGGTATGGCGGGCTATGGGGCATGCCGTATGGCGACTTCGAGTTGCGGAAGAAGCCAAAGATGCCTCAGCCCCGACTCAATCTGAAATTCACGGCCTAACCACCGTCTTCGTTGCCCAAGCTCAGACGCTGATTGGGAACGGCCCCGGCGCTGCCCTTCGGCTAGACATGGCCACGAGTGCCAACCAACTTGCGGCGGATATTGAACGGCGAGCGCTTGCGCTGGCCGATGCCGGTAGGTCACGGTCTCTTCGCCCTTTGCTGAGTGGTCCAGCTTTTTAGTGAAAGCGCATCGGAGCTTGCGCCTGACCCGCGAGTGAATTGCCGGTTAGCGCTGGGGACCGTTCACCCAGTCTGTCCACTTGGTAGTGAACTGTTCCCGCGAAACGACGCCGTCTCTATCCTTGCTCACCTTCATATTTTGGCCCCACTTGACCACGATCTTTCTCCCCCTTTTCCTTCAGGCTTTGTTCGGCCGCTACCACCGAATCCTGCGAGTAAAACACCGAAAAGTCGGTGAGTTCAACTGACACGCTGGTTCGCCGACCACCCAGCGGTTTGACTTCCGGGCGACTCCGCGTGCCGAATCGCGTTGACGTGATTAAGTTGGTGGGGTCCGCATTGCCGTGAGTCGGGTGAAGTCCGCCTAGCGCTCGGGCACGCCAAGGGTAAGTTGCGAGAAATCGAGGATTCGGTCAAGGCTAAAATCGATCGCCGCGTGAAAGCTATGCATATCGATCTCTTGATGCCGGTGGAGGAGTACGTTGCGAAACCCAACCAGTCTCGCCACGGAGTCCGCCATATCCGTGGGGATTACCGCTTCCCGAGCAAGAATCAGCAGTCTTTCTCGGCTGGAGTGAGGCACCCCCAGTTTCCTTACTCGTATCATTTAATCCGCGATATCAATCGTAAGTTCTTAGGCCCGCTGGATGTTCGTGCTGATGGCATCCTGGCGAAAGAATTCTTTCTCCAAAGGCACGTCCGTGGGTAGCGATGCATACCGGCGTATCTGCTCCACGCAACGTTCGATAGTCGTTCGTTTGGGCTGTAAAACGTCGTTCATGGTTGATAGTATCTCCCCGAGACTTGTCCTGTGCTGGCTCCTGGGTGTGAACGGACAATTGGCGGTCCACCTTAGGGTTTGTATCGCAAAAACGCCGAGGATCGCTGGGCCGGCTTGGGCGGACCGCTAGGCCTTCGGTCACCGACCCCTGCTGTTTTGAGGCCGGAGCGGTGGTTCCGGATATACTTGACGGAATGCATCGGTTCGGCGGGAGGGCCGGATGCACCCATTCCCATGACCAAGTACATTTTCGTGACCGGTGGCGTCGTGAGTTCGATCGGGAAGGGCATCACGACGGCTTCGCTCGGGCGCCTGCTCCGCAACCGAGGGTTCACCGTCGCCCCCATGAAGCTGGACCCGTACATCAACGTGGACGCCGGCACGATGAACCCTTACCAGCACGGCGAGGTGTTCGTGACCGAAGACGGCGCCGAGACGGACCTGGACCTGGGCCACTACGAGCGTTTCATGGACGTGAGCTGCTCGGCGACGAGTTCCCTCACCACCGGCAAGGTCTACCGCAACGTCATCGACGCCGAACGACGCGGCGATTACCTGGGCGGCACCGTCCAAGTAATCCCCCACGTCACCAACGAAATCAAGCGCCAGATTGTGCAGTTGGCCCAAGAGCAAGAGGCCGACGTGGTGATCGCCGAGATCGGCGGTACGGTCGGCGACATCGAGAGCCTCCCGTTCCTTGAGGCGATTCGCCAGATGCGCAAGGACGTGGGCTACGAGAACACGATGTACTTCCACGTGACCTTTGTGCCGCACATCGGACCGTGGGGCGAGATCAAGACGAAACCGACCCAGCACTCGGTGATCAACCTTCGGCAGATCGGCATCAGCCCCGACGTGCTGGTGTGCCGGTCTGATATGCCGATGCCGGACGAGGTGAAGGAGAAAATTTCGCTATTTTGCGACGTCCCCCTCCCGGGCGTCATCGAGAACTTGAACGTCGACACGATTTACGAAGTGCCGCTGCGGTTTGAGGACGCGGGCCTGGGCGACTTGGTGGTGCAGCGATTAGGTCTGGAACCGCGCCCGGTTCAGCTGGAAGAATGGCGCAAGCTGGTGGGCACCCTCAAGGACCCCAAACACCAGGTGCGCATTGCGGTGGTGGGCAAGTACACCAGCAACGGCGACGCCTACAAGTCCATCGGCGAGGCCTTGATCCACGCGGGCATCCCCAACGACGCGGGCGTCGAGATCGAGTGGATCGAGAGCGATCAGTTTGAGAACGGGCGCACGCCCGCGCAAATGCTGGAGGGCATCGATGGCTTGGTGGTGGCCCCCGGATTCGGCGGGCGCGGCATCGAAGGCAAGATTGAGGCCGTTCGGTACGCTCGCGAGACGGGACTCCCGTTCCTGGGCATCTGTCTCGGCCTGCAAATGGCCGTGATTGAGTACGCCCGAAACGTGTGCGGTCTCACCGGCGCGAACAGCGAAGAGATGGACCCGGCGGCTCCCTACCCGGTGGTCCACCTGCTGCCCGAGCAGAAGGACGTGACCAACAAAGGCGCAACGATGCGGCTGGGAACCTACCCTTGCAACCTCACGTTCGGTACCCGGGCGTACGAGCTGTACGGGACGAACCGGATCGACGAGCGGCACCGACATCGGTATGAAGTCAACAACGACTTCCGCGAAACACTGATCGAGCACGGCATGGTCATCTCGGGCGTCTCGCCCGATTACCGCTTAGTGGAGATGATCGAAATCCCGGGCCATCCTTTCTTCTTGGGCACGCAAGCTCACCCCGAGTTTAAGAGCCGTCCCGACCGTCCGCACCCGCTGTTCCAGGGCCTGGTGGAAGCCGCCGTGCGGCGACGCTTGACGCACGCCGCCCCGGATGCCCCGGTGGCGACAGCGGAGGCCGTATCGTGAGCGAACTCCGCCGCGGCGAAGTAAACATCCACCGGTGGCAGGCGTTCTTTGATGACGTCCGGACCTCACCCATTGCCGACGCCCGCACGTTGGAGCGCTTTCGCACCGACCTCGTCACGTTGCTCTCAACCCTGCCCGACTTATTGGTGCAAAAGGTTAGTCTCGCCAGCCGGCGCGACGCCCTGGTGGAGGCCAAATGCACCTGGACGGGGGCCGACCCCGATCCCGCCGTGGTGGAGGCATCCCTGCGCACGATCTGGCCCGGCGACCTCTTACCCGAGGATGCTGCCTGGACGTGGGCGCACGAAGAAGAGGTCACCAGCGTCACCTTCACCTGCCGACTGACGCTCGAAGAGGGCGGTACGGTGTGGATGCAGGGCCGCGTTCGGGTCTTCCCCTAGGCCCCGCCCGATCCCCCAATCGTTGATCGCCCCAAGACCGCGAGATTCATTTTGATTGAATTGTGATCAAAATCACCAATAAAGTGTGATCTCCGTCACTGACATGGTGCGGGGGGCGGAGGGAGACTATTAGTGCGCGGAACGGTTGGGATGAAAGGGGAAAGACCCGACCCCCGCGCCCCGCTCGAATCGGCTTGGGACTACCCGGGCCTTCGGGAGGAAGGGAGAGAACCGAAAGGAGAGGGGCGGTGGTTCGTCGCCGCCCGACGGCGGGAGAGGTCGTCGGGCGAGTGAACTCACCGCCCACTTAGGGGGGAAACGCGCCGCTAGAGCGCGCCCCCGGAAGGGGAGAGGCATCAGCGAGCCATTCAGGCTCCGGCGAAAACCGCGCCGGGGCCTGCTTTTTCGCCTCGGCGTTGGCGCTGGGTTCCGGGCGAGGCCGGTAAACTGCGGCGAGTCGTATGGCCCACCTGCACTACCTCACCGTTCAAGATTTGCTGTGGCTTAACCTAGAGTTGACGGAAGCGGTGCACGCGTTCCATTACGCCTCGCTGGAGGACGCAGTCTATTGCCAATACGGCTACGGGAACAGTCAGCGCGTGGCCGAGCAAGCCGCTCGATTGGCCTGGGAGTTCCCGCGCAAGGCTCCCTTCAAGGCCGGCAATGCAGCCTGCGCGTTTGCCGCCACGGTGGCGTTTGTCGAGTTGAACGGCCTGAAGTGCACCTTGGCCGATGGGTCGCCGGCGGTCACGTGGGCGCAGGCCCTCGCCACGGGCGACCGTCCTGACGTGGCTAAGTTTGAGGGCGCCTTTACCGCCTGCGCAAGCGATCCGCACGGGAGCAATCCCGACGACGTGCGCCACCTGGTGCGGCATGCCCTGCAGTCCGTGATGACGCGGTACGCCGCCGCCCTCGCGACGTTGGTCGCGAACGAAGCCGCCACCCCCGTCGCGCTCGACGTCCGCTAACGCCGGGCGGCCTAGCGTCGCCGGAGTAGCGAGTCCACTACGAGCAACGACGGCAGAACCTGCAGCGCGGTGTTGACGTTAAATCCCCGAGGCGTGCCAAACAACACCGTGTCGCCGGGTTCCAGCCGCGGGTTGGCTTCGGCAAGGCCCCGCTTGAGGTACTCGTCCAAGTTATAAAATCTGGGAACGTACGTGCCTTCAGGCGTCGCCCGCAAGACAGCAACGCGGAGCAGGCTTCCGGCCCCGTTGAGGCCGCCCGCCGCCGCCAGGGCATCACTGAGGTGCCACGGCCGGTCGTCGGGCATCCGATACGATCCGGGACGGTTGGTTGTCCCCAAGACAAGAATAGTGCGCTCGCTGCGCGCGACATACACGAGGTCGCCAGACTCGAGGGGGAGATCGGTGAGTTGCCCAATGGTTTGTGGCTTAGTCAGGTCCAGGTGGAAGGCTTCGCCCTTTCGGAATACAAGAACTCGGGCCATGGTGCCCTCGGAAGAGATGCCGTCGGCCGCCGCTACTGCCGTGGCCGCGCCGCGCCCTTTGAGTAAAGAGATCTCGCCCGGGTTCTTGACCTCACCGGCGACGGTCACTAGGACTTTATCCGGCCCGCGTAGGGCAATGGTATCGCCGGGTTCCACCACAAACCGGCGGGCCGAGGGGATAGGGCGGAGCGGGAATTCGTGGATGGCATCGCCCCGACGTAAGATCAATCGTCCCTCGTCGAGGGTCTCAGGCGAGGCGTTGAGGGCCAAGCCGCCCGCCGCCGCCAGGGCTTCATAGACATCCGAGCCGACCGGAATCGCCAGGTTGCCGGGCCGAGCCACTTCGCCGGTGAGCCACACGCGCAAGGAGGGCTGCGGGATCACCGTGATCACATCGCCCGCTTCCAGCGGGACATCTTTGACCGAATCCGTGCCCCGGAGTAAGGTGTCGAATGCCACCCGATAGGGTGGCTTGCCCGCCCGGTAAAGGGTCACGCCGAGCGTATCGAGGGCCTCGTTCACCGGGACGCTGGCCAAGACTTGGCGAAGCGAGAGCCCGGGGGTCCACTCAATGCTGCCGGGCGATTGAGGCGCACCAACCACGAAAACCGATCGGGGACGCGGTCGCACCACCGAGAGGTAGACCTCGGGGTTCCGAATGGTCCGTGCGAGGTCCCGCTGGATCGCAGCCCGCGCTGCCTTGATGCCTAGGCCCCCGACTTTGAGCGGGCCAAAACCTCGCCCGACCACCGAGCCGTCTTCTAGCACCACTGCCGGGCCAGACAGATCTTTGAATCCGACGACCTCGATCAGGAGTTCATCGCCGGGGCGGAGCACCGTGCCGGGAAGTGGCACGGGCTGCGCCCACGCCCCCAGGCCGAGGGCGGAAAGAAGAAGGCCAACAAGGAGGGCCATGCCCTGGGTTCGGAACCCGCGCGTCATGCCGGGTATGTTACCTAGGCCCATGCGTCGCCCAAGCTTGGTTGTTGTCCCCACGGACCCCGTCGAGGCGTACTCGGCCAAAGGGAACGCCGGGGGGCGTGCGAATTATTACAATCCCACCGGCGTGTTTAAGGAGTGGGCCATTGGCAGCCCCTGGCACCTGCGCGGTGGCGAGTGGCAAGGGCACACGGTGGCGGGGGTCGCGGGCGGGCGGCTCGGGGGTTACCTTCGGCAGGTACGACCCGATGCGGTGCGGGCCTACGGGGGGCACTGGCCCGCCACATTGGCGCGGGCCGCCGCGCCGACGGGGGTGCGCGTGGTCGCCAGTTTGCACGACTCCGCGCCCGGTCTGTTTGGCCCCGGCCTGGCGGGGTGCGACCGGGTCTTTGCCGTATCCCCCACCGTGGCCGAACTTGCGCAGGCGGCTGGCGTGGATGCCCACCGCATCCGCCTGATCCCTAACCGGGTGGACACCACGCGGTTTGCACCCGACTCGGCCCCGAGTGGGGGACCGGTGCCCCCATCGATCCTGTTCGTGGGTCGGCTCACCCGGCAGAAGAACCTCGAAACGCTGCTGGCGGCCCTGGCGCAGTTGCCGCCGGAGTTCACATTGACGGTCGTGGGACTCGGGGATCGCGCGCCCTACGAGCGCATCGCGGCGTCGCTCGGGGTAGCGTCTCGGGTGGCATGGCACCCGTCGGTCGCGAACGAGGCGCTCCCGGCGCTTTACCAAGCCCACGGCATCTTCGCCACGCCTAGCCGTTGGGAAGGCTTCGGCATCGTGTTCCTAGAGGCAGCGGCGTGCGGGTGCGCGATCGTGGCGCCGGCGGTCGCACCGGTCGACGGGCTACTGACCGACGGGGCGAACGCTCGGTTGGTCCCTCCCGAGGACCCAACCGCGTGGGCGTCCGCGATTCGGGATATGCGGGCCGAGCCCTCGCTGACCCAGGCGTTACGGGTGGCCGCCCGGGCGCGCGCGCTCGAGTTTGATCGCGGGCTTATTGATGCCCGAGAGGCCGAGGCCTACCGTGAATTGCTGGCCGAGTCGGCCCGGGAGTTTTCGGTATCGGACCGTCGGGCACTACGCCCCCATTCCCTTCGGGCGGAAGCGCGCCTCTTGGTCAAGGGTTTGATCCGCCGGCAACTCCGGCTTGGGCCTGGCGTGTAGAGGGCGTCGGTCGAGTTCGCACCATGGAATACACTAGGTCCCGTGCACCTTGTTGCCACTACGATTTACGGTCCAGACTCGTCGTTAGCGCAGTTTGCGGTGCTTCCCGGTTTGAAGTTGGTGGTGGCGGGGGATCGAAAGACTCCCGTTAACTGGACGCTACCGAACACGACTTATCTCAGCCCGGCCGACCAACTTCGCGCGGGGTTTAGCCTCGCAGGGGCCTTGCCCTGGAACCATTACGTTCGCAAGAACTTGGCCTACCTTGAGGCGGTGCGGCAAGGGGCTCAGGGAATCATCGATACGGATGACGATAACTATCCGCAGGGCGAGTTTCGATTTCCGAACCCCCACGACCCTTACGACGTGGCGGGTCAAGCGGGCCAGTGGATCAACCTCTATCGTTACTTCTCCGACCGTAACGTTTGGCCCCGAGGGATTCCTCTTGACCAGATATTACCAACCCGTCATCAACCGGTAGTCCGACGGACCGAGTCCCATTCTCGCGTCGCCATCTGGCAATCGTTGGCTGACGGCGACCCCGACGTGGATGCCGTCTATCGCCTCACCGACGGGAGCGAAGTGATCTTTGATCGCCGGCCGCCAGTGGTGTTGGCAGAAAACGCCTGGAGCCCGTATAACTCGCAGGCAACTTGGCACGATCCGAGCGTCTTCGCCTTGCTCTACCTCCCTTCCACCGTGACCTTTCGGTTTACCGACATCTTACGGTCGTACGTCGCCCTGCCAATCCTAGCCGCCGCGGGTTTACGGCTCGGGTTTTGCGCGGCGCTTGTGTATCAAGCGCGCAATCCGCACGACTACGTTGAGGACTTTCGCTCGGAGTTCCCGATATACGATCGAGCTCAGGAAACGATGGCCTGTGTCTCGTCGGTCGTTCGCTCCGGGTATTCGATCGAGGACAACCTCGCCCGGGCCTATCAGAGCTTGGCGCACGCCGGAATCGTGGGTGAAGCCGAGCGGTATCGGGTCGAGCTTTGGCTAGAAGATCTCAATCGAGCGGCCCGGGGAGTAGCGCAATGAGCCTTTTTCCGCCGGCACTCATCGTCATTTTTAACCATCGTTTTGATGAAAACTTGCCGAAGCTCCGGGCGCTGTATGGCTCCCGTTTCCGAACGATCCGTTTTCTCGTGCCGTTCTATGACGGGGATGCCCCGGACGTCATCCCGGTCATCGAGGACTCTGCGTACCACCAGGGCTATCTCTATCAGGCTCGAAAGGAGCTTGGTGCGCTGGGCGCGAGTCACCTGGTCTTTATTGGCGACGATGTTCTGCTCCATCCATCGCTGAATGAGTCGACAATTGCGGGCGTGCTGATGCCCGAAGGCGAGGACGCTTACGTCAAGCAATCGATCGGGGTAGAGTCCTTCCCGGTGACTTGGCCCCACGGCACGGGCAGTCTTCGGCGGATGCGCCAGTCTCGAACATTTGCTTGGGAGTCGGCCCTGCCGAGTCTCGAACAGGCGAGGGCGAATCGCATTGCGCACGGACTGCCGATTGGGCGTTACGGCGTGCCCAACCTGCGACGGGCCTGGCACCCGGGCCACGTTTGGGAGGGAATTCGACGGCTTGGGAAGACACCCGAATACCCCCTCTATGCCTCGTTAGTGGACTTGGTGGCGATTCGGCGGGAATGCTTTGCCCAGTGTGCCGTGTATGGCGGCGTCACGGCCGCGCTGGGAATGCACGTGGAAGTGGGTTGGCCCTCGGCGATCCACTGGGCCTGCGGCACGGTTGCCACCGAGGCTTCGATCGGTCGACATGCCCGGTACCTTTGGCCGGCCGGGCGTCAGTTGGTCGCGCGAGAGGCCGGCAAGCTAAGGTTCCTAGGGCGACCCGACACGATCCGAGCGTTTGAGGACCGGTATGCGCGCTCGGTCAAGCGACTCGAAGCCGACTTGGCGGATGATGAGCTGATGGTGCATCCCGTTAAGTTAAGTCGGTGGAATTTGGCGGTGTCAGCGCCCGTAGGTCCTGCCTAACCGCGAGGGCCAACGATCCCGCCAGCACCGTGAGGCTGATCACCAAACTTACGGCCATGCCGAGGCCCCCGTAGCGCGGCGTGAGGATCGCGGCGCCGATCAAGTTCAACCCGGCGGAGACGGCGATGCACCGGGCGTAGGTTCGGTCGCGGTGACGCGCGATGAGCCAGCCTGGCCCCAGCGCGTAGTGCACCGCATGAAGCGGCATGATCCACGCCAGCAGCGTCAGGATCTCTCCGGAGGATCGGAATTGAGGGCCTAGGAACGCGGCGGTGATCGCCCCACTGAATGCGGAGATCAGGAGCGCGAGGCCGGTCATCGCGCCGACAAGCCGGGGCGCTTCCGTTCGCAGGTGACGGGCGGCAAGGTTCGGATCCTGCGCCACGAGGTGAGACGACCGAACGAAGAGGGCGGTACTCACCGGGGCAAGCCCCTGGATGGCGTAGCCCACCAACCGCTCGGCAGCGGCGAACGGACCCGCGACCATCGGGGCGGTAAAGGCCGCCATCAACGCCACGTTGCCCGAGGTGAGGAACGCGTAGACGAGGCGGTTGGCCGCCAGCGGTCCCCCTTCGCGGAGCATCGCCCCCACGCGGGCGAACCCCGGTCGCCACCCGCCGATCAGGCCGCGGAGGCGCACTGCTTGCCCAAACGTTTCAAGGCTCGCGGAGGCGGCCAGCACCGCAAGGGCGAGGGAGGCGTCCGATGGACCGTGCACCACCGCCGCGATACCGCCCAGGGCCAGCAATCGGCTGGCGAGGGCCACCGGCACGGCCCGGCCCGCCGCCTCAATGCCCTGGAGGCACCACAAGAACATGTTGCCCTGAGCCAGCATCAGGGCGCAGGCCCCGAGCCACAGGCCCGCCGGCAGGCTCCGCCACGCCGGGACCAACTGCCACGCCAACAGCAACAGGACCACCCCAACCGCGCTGAGGCAGGCCCGCGCGCCGGCGACGTCGCCCACTAACTGGGCTACCGACGCTCGGTCATCACGTCGGGCCGAGGCGACTCGAGCCGCACTGTAGGTGAATCCGTACTCAATGGCAATGGCGGCCCACCCCGCCAGAGATTGCGCGGTGAAGACCAAGCCAAACGCATCAGGCCCAAGCCGCCGGGCCAGCAAGGGCACGGTGAGGAGCGGGGCCAGCGCCTGGACCGCCGCGAGCCCATACAGGGGGAGCGAGGATTGGAGGAGCGAGGGGGGGAACGCGCGGGCCATGGGGGCGACGGGGACCGGACACCCCTCCGTTCGATCATAGCCTAGCTTAGGTAGCATAGGCCTCGCATGCGATGGTCGTCGGGCGGAATTCGCTCTGGTTCAGTGTGGGCGATCGGCCTCACGGCGGTACGGATGCTGTCCGCTTTTCTCGCCGTCCCGCTGGTGATTGGCGCTTTGGGTGAAGAGCGCTTTGGCCTGTGGCGACTCGTAGCGGTGTTTGCCGTGCTCGCCAGCATTTTGGATGCGGGGTTCACGCCCTACGCGAAGAACCGTATGACCGAGGCCCGGGCTGCCGATGATCGCGACGGTTACTTGCGCTATGGTCGAGCGGCTTTGGAGATCGGTGGACTGGTGGCGTTGGCGGGCGTAATCCTCGCCGGGTTGTTCCTATTGCCAGATTGGCGTCCGTTACTAGGCGCCCGGGATGTGCTTAGCCGTAGCGAAGCCGCCACGCTCATGGCCAGCGTAACGCTGGTGATGATGCTGATGATGGCCCTGTCGGGGGTGGATGCGGCGTACGACGCCGCGGGTCGCCTGTCTCCGCCGCGGATTGCCGGCATCGTGGGCGTGGGGCTGTGTTTTGCCGGCTTGGTGGTGGCCGTGCGCGCGGGGGGCGGGCTGCTTTTAGTGACAATCCTGACGGCCATGCCTACGTTGGCGGGACGACTTTTGCTGTTGGGCCAACTGATGCGCGAGCAATCGGAGTTGCTGAAACGGCCGCCATCCTCGCTGCGCACCGAACGCGCCGAGATCCTCCGCCGGAGTTCGCCGTTCGCGATGGTCCAGGCGGGCAATGTGGGGTTCGCGATGATCCCGGCGTTCTTTATCACGCAAACGGTTGGCTTGGCTTCGGTGGCGGTGTTTAATTTAGCCAACCAACTGGCGACTCTCCCGATGGCCGTGGTCGCGGCGGTGCTCCCCGTGTTCTGGCCTTCGTTCACATTGGCGTACGCCCAGGGCCACCATGCCCCCCTATTTCGGCGTATCCGGCGGGTGGCTTGGGTTAGCGCGCTGGGTTGCGTGGCGTTTATGGGACTCCTGATGTTGGTCGGTCCGTGGTTTAGCCACATCTGGACTCGCGGCAAAATCACGCTGCCGGCCCCATTATTCGCGGCGTTCGGGGCGTACGTCGCGGTCCAAGTTTTCGCGCACTGGTACGCGACGTTCCTGCAGAGCGTCAGCGACTTTTGGTACCAAACCGCGTGCCTCGCCGCAACGCTGGTCATCCTGAGCGCGGGGTTGGCCGTCACCCGCGCTCTGGCCTCACCCCAGACCACGGCGCTGGTGATGGCCTTCGCCGTACTCTTGGGGCAAGCAATCCCCTACGCCCTCCGAGTGAATCACTGGAAGGCCATCGGCCAACGTTCTTAACGATTCGCTTTCGGCGGGGTCACCCGGATTCCACCGCCGGCAATGGTGCCTCCGGCATCCTTAAAGGGTTTTGCGCCGAAGTTCACGGTCACAAGGAGGCCGTTCGCCCACTGCGTCTGTTGCACCGTTCGGTCGGCCGTTAACACGCGAAACGCGGTCATCGGTTGACCGGCGGCCAGGGGGACCACCCGCATCGTGTCGCGGTAGCTCTGGATGAACCGCGCCCGGTGGGCGGCAAAGTTCTCCGGGTCCGTAAAGTAAAGCGGCGGCGTGCCGTACAGCATGTTCCACCGGTCGCGTTGGTCCCAAGTGCCCAGGTGCTTGTTGCTAAAGTCGCCCCAATACCACGAACTCACGGTGCAGTCGCCGTAGACCAGTTGCCACAGGGGCAGCCGGTACTTCGGCCCCAGCTGGAACGTCAGGACGTCCTCGGGCAGTTCGTCAACGATGCGCGGGGGATTGGTGCCGGCATCGGGAACCCGATAAGGGCCGAGGCTCATCATTCCCTCGTAGAACACGAGGTGCGGCACCGAGGCTTCGTGACCGGTTTCCGAACCCGTGACCAAGCCCAAATCGGTCACCAACTGCAGCAACTTCATGCGCGCACGCTTCGAGTCCGACCGGGTCATCGGGTGGCGCAGATCGTAGCACTCGCGGTACTCCGACGCCGTGGTGGTGTCAATGAACCTTGCCTCGAAGGGATGCGTCTTGAGTTCGCCGGAGATGCGCTCGCGGGCTAGGTCAAGCACTTCGGTGTCGCACGCCACCGCGCACGGCACATCCTTGCCTTGCTTGTCCTGCACGACCCAGCCCTTGGTCAAGTCGCCCGCGGCATTCGTCACCAAGTGGTCCGGCCACATGGAGGTCGCCCAATCCGGGTGGATCCACGGCAAGTCCTTCAGCCGGGCGGGGTCCATGACGTCCTGATAGATGTCGTATCGGCTGGGGATGAACCCCATTCGCTTGACGGCGCTCAGTAACTCCGGCGATCCGCCACCGCTCCACAGCACATTTCGGAACCCGGCATCATAAACGGCTTTCGCTAAGGTAAGTTTGTCGCCGGTCCAGTTCCAAAGGTTCACCGCCCGGGCAACGCGCATCACGTTCGGGTTCTTCTTCGCCTTCTGGGCCAGCGTCACCACGTTGCCGCGCGCCTTGGCGTCTTGGCGGTAGGCCAGGGCCAACGCGGTCACGTCGGCCTTCGGCAAAAAGAGCGCGCGCAGTCGTCTTGGGTAGCCGTACTGTCCGCGTTGCGCCTGCCAGGTCGGTCGGGCTTCTAGTCGCCCGTTCTCGCGATCAATTCGAAGCAGAAAGTCGTCGGGATCGTCGATGATGTTCAGCACGCCCCCGGCCCCGTCTACCTGACCGTAGAACGCCATCGACAGGCCGTGACCACCGTAGCCAACCAGCCACTGGCCCTTCATGACGGGATCATCCGCGCGGAAGCCGATCCCCATGTTCATCGGCACCACGTGCTGGGATGCGGGCGTGGTGACCCACGCGCCCGGGATGCTCCGGTCCTCGCCCATGGGCCCTTTGCCTTCGATGCGCCACTTCAGCTCAGGGCGTGTGACGTCCAATTCCACGCGCACGGTGACGCGGGACTCTCCGTCTTGATCGACCGCCTGGACCGTGACGGCGCGGGTTTCGCGCCGAATCGTGGAGGGAACCAGTCCGTTCGCGGCCGGGCGCTGTTGCCATCGCTGACCGGTGCGCCGGTCGGTAACTTGCGCCGCTAGCGTCTTCGGATCCAGCACCACGATTAGGGCATCGTTCTTCAGGGTGATCGGCGCGAGGGCCGCCGCGCCGAGGGTCGGCACGGCCCGCCGGGTGAGCGTGACGGGGCCAAGCCAGAGGTCAACCGTGCCGTTACCCACCAAGCGCGGTTGCACTCGCGTAACCCCCGCGCCGACGAGGGTTTTGGCCGTGGACGTTTGCCAGGCGGTGGCCGCCCTCAGCGCGACGGAGCCCGCCGCCCACTGGCGGGCGGTCTCACCCTGGTACACCACAAAGCTTAGGGCGGCATCCCCGGTACCGGATAGTCGGAGGTCACCCTGCAAGTGCAGGGCCAGGGTCTCGGTTACCGGGATTGGCGGGCCGAGGTTAACCGCCCAATCCTGCGTGCCGGTGTGAGTCACCCGAAGTGAAGGGCGACCGTCCCGGTTCTGCGTCGCGTCCCAGCGACAGTCCCCCGCTCGGTCGTCCCTCGACCAGAAATTCGGGTTGATCGTAAGGGGCTCGGGAGCCCCCATCAGCACCACGCCTAACAGGGCTGTCCACATGGTTCCTTCATTGTGCCCAATCCACGCGCTAGTGCGAGCATGCAACCGGCCGAATCCGCTAACGTAATCCTACGGGGGTATGCAGAGACTGATGATGACTTGGCTTGCGTTTGGTCCACCAGCGGGTGGGGGACAGTTTCAGGGCCTTAATGGCCTCGTAGGGGCGGTGTTTGCCGCCTTGCCCTACGTGGTGGGCATTCTGGTGGGGATTGGCGCTCTGATCTTGATCGGGCGCTCGTTGTTATACATTTGCCCACCTAACGAGGTGATGATCTTCTCGGGCCGTCGGCACCGGTTGCCCGACGGTACCGTGCGCGGTTTTCGCGTGGTGCTGGGGGGCCGTAGTTTTCGGGTGCCCGTGTTCGAGCGCGTGAGTCGAATGAGCCTCAGTACGCTGGAAGTGGGCATCACCATCAAAGGGGCTTACAGTAAGGGCGGCATTCCGCTGAACGTGGAAGCGATGGCCAACGTGAAAATCAGTAGTTCACCGCTGATTATTGGGAACGCAATTGAGCGCTTCCTGGGTCGTGACCGCAACGAAATCCGCCGAGTGGCGAAGGAGACCCTGGAAGGCCATCTCCGGGGCGTGTTGGCCACGCTCACCCCCGAAGAAGTGAACGAGGACCGCCTGAAGTTTGCCGAAAGCCTGAGCCACGAGAGCGAGGAAGACCTCAGCAAGCTCGGGCTGCACGTCGATACGCTGAAGATTCAACACGTCTCCGACGAAGTCCATTTCTTGGATAGCATCGGGCGCGTCGTGATCGCCAGCGTCATCAAGGACGCCGAGATTGCCGAGAGCGACGCCAAGCGTGAGGCCGAACAGGCCGAAGCCGAGAACGAGGCTCGGGCCAAAGTTGCCCTCGCCCAGGTTGAGGCCAAAGTGCTAAAGATGCGGAACGAACTCCGCACCATTCGTGCCAACGTGGACGCCGAAGTCCGGGCCGAGGAGGAGCGCACCGCCGCGGCTGCCCGCGAAGCCCGCGCGATCGCCGAGCAGGAACTGCAGAAAGTGCGCGCGGAACTGGAGAGCGTGCGGCAGGTGGTCGAGACCGTCTTACCCGCCGAAGCCGATCGCGTGGCCAGCGAGTTCGTGGCCAGAGGCAGCGCCGCTAGTATTCGCGAGCGCGGCGTGGCCGTCTCGATGGCGCTGGACGAGCTGAACTCGGCTTGGCGAAGTGCTGGCCCGGCCGCGTTGCAGATTGCCCTGATCGAGGACCTGGAGAAGCTGATGGGTGCGGCCGCCCAGGGAGTTTCAAAGATCAAAGTCGGGGGCGTTCACCTCATCGACAACGGCGATGGTCGAACCCTCGCCAACTACGTGGCGGCTTATCCCGCCATGCTTGCCGAGGTCTTTAAGGCTGTTCATCAAACCACGGGTATCGACGTGCTGCAGGCTTTGTCCGGAGATGTCGCCGTCCGGAAAGATCAAACCGAGGTGTCCGCGTGATTCCCATTCTCATTGCCCTGTCCGTCATCCTAATTGTCGTGGCCATCGGCCTGGGAAGCCTGCGCGGACTCATCCATAACTGTGCGCCCAACGAAGTGCTCATCTTTGCTGGTGCGCGCCGCACCGTTGGAGATCGCGAGTTTGGGTACCGCCTGATAAAGGGTGGCACCGGGGTGCGCGTACCTCTGCTGGAAGAGGTCTCACGCATGGACCTCACCAACATGATCATCGACATCATCGTCACGAACGCTTACGCCAAGGGCGGCGTCCCGTTGACGGTGCAAGGGGTGGCAAACGTGAAGATCGCCGGTCATGAACCGGTGCTAAACAACGCGATTGAGCGGTTCATGGATAAACCCCGCGGCGAGATCATGGAGATCGCTAAGGCGACGCTGGAAGGCTCGCTTCGGGGCATCCTGGCCACCTTGACGCCCGAGCAAGTGAACGAGGACATGATCCTGTTTGCCGATCGGTTGGTGAAGGAAGTGGACCAAGACATGACCGACCTGGGCTTGGTGGTGGACACCATGAAGATCCAGAACGTTCAGGACGAAGTCGGCTACCTAAACGCCCTGGGACGCAAGACCACCGCCGAAATGATTCGCACCGCGCGGATTGCCGAATCGCGGAACCGGGCCGACAGCCGCGTCCGCTCCGCCGAGAACTTGGAGCGCGAGTCGCAGGCCCAAATTACGGCCGAGATCACCACCGTGCGCGCCGACGCCGCCAAACGATTGCTGGACGCCCAAACCCGCCGCAACGCCGTCGTGGCCGAAGAGCAGGCGACGGTCCTCGCCGGTCTCGCCCAGGCCCAGGCGGAGCTCGTGGTGCAGAACGCTCGGATCGAGCAGGCGCGCGGTCGGCTGGACGCCGATATTATCCAACCCGCCAAGGCCCGCTGCGAGGCGCAAGAGAACCAAGCCAAGGCGGCGGTTGCGTCCATCCTGGAAGAAGGCAAAGCCCGGGCGAGTGCCCTGCGGAGCCTGGCCGCCAGCTGGGACAAAGCCGGCGACTCGGCCCGCGAGATCTTCGTGCTCCAAAAGCTGGAGCCAATCATCCGGCAGATCACCTCGACCATTGCCGAAACCGGGATCGAACGGCTGACCGTCATCGACCAAGGCAAGGGCGGGGGCGGAGGCTCGATGCCCGCGCGCCTCGTGGGCACGCTTGAGCAAATCAAAGAGATCTACGGGATCGATCTCGTGGAGAAGCTGAAAACGTTCGGCGAGACGAAGTCGATCGCGGCAGGAGCCCCAACCGAACGCGCCGCGCAACCCGGGAGCTCGGCCGGACCCCCGCCCGTCGCGTAGCCCAGCGCTTCCGCCAGACGATGACTTCTACCGGGTGGGGAATGAGTTCGGGGCAGGTATCCTCCTGCCCCGAACCACTATGGAAACCACCCTTGTTCTCATCAAACCCGGCGGAGTTCAGCGCAACCTGATCGGCGAGATCACCCGCCGCATCGAGGCCCGAAGTCTGCGCGTGGTCGGCCTCAAGCTAGTCCACGCCCCGCGTGAGACCGTGGAGGCCCACTACGCCGAGCATCGCGAGCGCCCGTTTTTCAACGACGTGGTGACTTACCTGAGCAGCGCTCCGATCGTCGCGATTGCCGTGCAGGGCACCAATGCGGTTCGAGCGATCCGCACCATGATGGGCGCGACGAACCCGCTGGAGGCGAACCCGGGCACGGTCCGTGGCGACCTTGCGCTCACTATCGACGATAACCTCACGCACAGCAGTAGCGACCCCGACGCCGCCGCCGCCGAGCTCGCGCTCTGGTTCCCCGAAGGCACCTTCGGCGCGTAAGCGCGCCGAGGGTGATCGTCGCGAAGTTAATCGCACTTGCAAGAGCGCACGGTTTTCCGCCGTGCGCTCTTATAGCGGACGACTATTGGCCACGGGGAGCCGGTTTACTCGGTCCGACCGAGCATCCGGAGGACGGCGGTTGCTTCGTCGCGAGTCGCGACTCCGCAGGCGTACCACACCCCTCGCGCGCCGAGGATGGGGTGGAGGGCCGCGATGTCATCCACCGATTCACACTCCACCCGGATCGACTTGCCCGCCGCCAAAATGCGCTGATAGACGTCAACCCATTCCCGCGCCGGCCCGTGGCCCGCGCCATACACCCACTGAATAGCCTCTATGCCCGGCTCCGCCAAAAGGGCGTCCAAGTGGCGCAGCGCGTCCGGCCCGTCTAAGTGGTACACCCGGCACTCGGCCAGCGCCATCTCTGCGCGCAGGGATGCCAGTGCGTAGGTCTGGAATTGAGCGGGGGAGATCATTGCGGAGAAATCGCATTGCACGATGTGCGTGGGCCGCCGACTAAAATTGCGCATCCACGAGCCGTACGCCACGCCTCCTTCTTTGATGATTAAGTTGAGTCGCTGGAAAGCTTCCTCCACGGCGCGATCGATCACGCGGAGCGCGCTCGCAACGTCGTCGGGGTGGTCTAGGAGTTCCAAGCAGAGGTTCTCGGGACCCAGCAGGGCGGAGAGCACATCCAAGTTAGGGTGCAGATCCGTGATCATCGTGATCCAACGGCCCTGGCTAAGCGCGCACGAAGCGCGAGTGAACCGTTCCACGTCCTGCCACATTGGCGCGTTGAAGTCGGGCTCCAGGCGAAGCCCGGCCATCGTGTCGGCCAGTGGCTTGCCCCAACTGGTGGACGGTTCAAACTCCAGTTCCAGACCAAAAATTGTGGAGAGGATGTCGGGACCAAGGTTCGGCTCGAACGCGGGAAACGTTTCGGCGAGGTAAGTGCCCTCGGTTAGGAGCGGCACGGCGCGGGCAAGGCGGCCCTCCAAATCCAACCAGGCCCGGGCCCAATCGCCGTCGGCGGGGGCTGATGGCAGGTTGGAGGGCATGGGTCCAAGCGAAATGGTGACCAGCGGGACCTCGTTGTGGCCTGTCCACCACTGGTCCATCCGATCAAGGGCAAGTGCGGCATCGGGCTTTGCGGGGAACATTACGACTAAGTTAGCCCGATGCGGAGGACCTCGTCAAGGGCATCGAGCGTTGCGTCTATGTCCGCGTCGGTGTGTGCCGAGGAGACGCTGATTTGCTTGGTAGCCAAGGGAAGGATGTAGATGCCCCGCTCCACCAGGGCGCGGCGCAGGGCCAGGTCAATCGTAAAGTCGTGGTGCAAGGCCAGGTCACGCCACGACGTGGGCGCATGATCCATGAAGTACGGGGCCATCGCCGAAGCCTGGCGCGACATGACGCACGGTTGGCCGTAGCGGTCGAACCGATCCTGCATGCCGTCGGCCAAGCGGGCCGAGCGGGATTCTAGTGCGGGGTACAGCGTTGCGGCATCGCGACGGAGTTTGCGCATCGTGGCAATTGCCGCCGCCAGCGGGATGGGGTGCCCATTGTACGTGCCCGCAATCATCACACGCTTGGCCAGGTCGGGGTCGGTAAAAAGGGCCATCAGCGATGCTTTGCCCCCGAGGGCGCCCACCGGATAACCGTTGGCGATCGCCTTGCCAAACACCACGAGGTCGGGACGGAGGCCCTCCAGCGAGTGGTATCCCGCCAGGGCGTGGCGGAAACCGGTCTTCACTTCGTCGAGCACAAACACCACGCCGAACTCGTGGCACAGCGCCTGCAGACCCGCCAGGTAGCCCGGGCTAGGCTTCACCACGCCGATGTTTTGCAAGATCGGCTCGGTGATCAGGCAGGCCACGGGGTAGCGCTCGAACGCGGCGCGGACGGCCGCCAGCGAGTTGAACTCCACCACATGGACGTACTGGGGCACCGTCTCGGCCATCCCCGTCGACATGCCGACGAAGGGGTACTCGTTCTCCGCCGGCCCGTCGATCAGCTGATCAAGGGGCGTCATCACATTACATGCTACATAGTCGTGCCACCCGTTATAGCCACCTTGCATGACCACCACGTGCTGACGTTGGGTCGCCGCGCGCGCCAACCGGATCGCGGTGTAGGTGGCCTCGGAGCCGGTGTTCATCAGCAAAACTTGATCCAGCGTCGGCACGCACGAGCAGAGCAACTCGGCGGCTTCGCCTTCCCACGGCGTGGTTCCCGAACCAGTTAGGGTATGCCCCGCGTGCACCGCGGCAATGACCGCGTCTTCTATCTCGGGGTCACCGTGCCCCAGCAAATAGGGGCCAAATGCGGCGTGGTAGTCGACGTAGCGATTGCCGTCGGCGTCCCACAGGTACGCGCCTTCTCCCCGCACAAACGCGATCTCCGGGCTGACCTTTCGGTTGAGCGAAACCACTCCTCCCGGAATGTGCCTGGAGTTGGCGGTGAACAAAGCGGCGGATTGGGAATGGTTCATGGTTTAGGCGGAGGGTTCAAGTGCCGAACGAGTTGCGAGATCAGGGCTTCGAGGCTGCCGGCGGCAAACAGGGCCGTCCGGACCGAGTAGCGGTCGTCGGTGTAGGCCGCGCGAGGTGGGAGGTAGCCCAACCAGCCGTCGGTGACGTTGAGGGGGAGGATGGCGAGATCTGGGAACTGGGTGCGAAGCTCGGTCTGCAACGCGGAATAGGCCTCGGCCGGGATGCCAATGAAAACGGTGTCCCCCATCCGCCAAATCGTGACCATCAGCGGGTACGGATCCAACGGGCAGAGGTCTTCTTCGAGCCGGGCGCGACGTCGGGCCCGTTCGGGGGCCGCCGCATCGGAACCTGGGTCGGCCCGTAAGGGCTTGCGCACTAAGTCCACGGCGATGCGAGAGACACGCAAGGGGATGGGGTAGGGCACTTCGGTGGTCTTGCGCACCAGGATAGGGGCCCCGGATTCCACCACTCGGGCATCCGGCGCGGCGGTCTGGCTAGGCGACGGCATTCCCGTTAGGGCGCTCAGGGCGGCGTAGCCCACCTTGCGACCGTGCCGGTCGGCGAGGACGGGATCGCCCACGAATCCCTCGGCGGGACCCAGTTCACCGCTGCCGCCCTGAAGGAACAGGCACGGTGCCCCGGTGGCGGCTTCCACCGTTTCGCGCAGGGCCCCGGGGTAGTCGGGCGAGAGGAGCGAATTGTCCCAGGCCAGGGTAGTGGGGTGGCAGGCGTAGTGAATAAGGGTCGCCACCGTACGGCCGTCTGGTCCGTCCGCCCGAATTCGGCCCACCATCACCGGGCTAGGAGCGGTGCGCTCCGGTCGGCCGGGATCGGGGCCAATCACCCACCGACCTTTGTAGACCACGTCTCGCACCTGCGCCAGGTCACACAGGGCCACGGCCCAGTCCAGCGTGGCGGGGATCGCCCGGGCCAGCGCGTCGTGAGCGGTTCGGCAGATGGTTTGGGCGAGACTGTCGGCAAACGCGGCGGCGAGGTCGCCCCCCGGGAGGTCCCGCTCCTCGGGATCCAACGATGGTCCCGCGTGGGTGTGCGTCAGGTGAACCATCAAGTGCGCTTCGGGCAAATTGAGCTCGTCTAAGAGGGAGCTTCGAAGCGCGTGCGCGTGGCGCGGCGAGCGCCACCACCCGAGGTCCAGCACCACCAGAATCACCAGTGCATCCCGGGAGGGTGGATCGGACTGGAACGTGACGACCCGAACGGAAAGCGGGCGGTGGACGCCCGTGGCGACTTCGGTAGTGGCCGCGCCCCAGTTACACGTTCGGATGCCGACCGGGGGGGTGATGTCGCCGACGGCTACGCCGATAAGTCCGGCAAACCCACCGGTCACAACGAGAGGCCCCCATCCATGAGGACCACACTCCCGGTTTGGTGCCGCCGCGCCGAGTCGCACAGGGCGACCACTTCAACCGCGACTTCCTCGGCAGTGATCAGGTGCCCCAACGGAACCCGTTGCCGGCACTGATCGCGCAGGGCCGGATCGGCGGCAAAGAGTTGTGCGCTGAGGCCCGCGTCCACGTAGCCCGGGGCCACTTCGTTCACCCGGATTCCGTGCGGGGCCAGGTCCTTGGCCAGCGTCCGCATTAGCATACGTTGACCCGCTTTGGCCGCGGCGTAGGCCGGGATCTTAGGATCGGGCACTTCGGCGGCCCAGGAACCCACGAAGACGATGCATCCGCCCTGACCTCCGGCCACCATGGATCGAGCGGCCGATTGCGCCAGGATAAACGCGCCTGTGAGGTTGACCTCAATCTGCGCCCGCCAATCCTCCAGTGAGAGTTCCAGCGCCGGGCCGGGCCGGACGATCGCCGCGTTAATCACCGCAATGCGGGGCCGGACTCGCGCCACCAAGGTGTCAACTTGCGCCGGATCGGTGGTGTCGGCCGGCTCAATTCCCGGAGCCGCTACGCGGTCGAATCCCGTCGCATCGGCCCCCGCCAGGCGGAGCTGGGCCACGATAGCGCGGCCGATATCGCCCGCCGCGCCACTGACCAGGGCGGATTGCCCGGCGAGTGAACTCACCAGTCCCCCACGCTGCCGTCGGCGTAGAACGTGCGCTGCAGTTGCTCTGGCTCGAAGGGGTGGCGGGCAACCTCCGCTTCGTTGATCTCGATGCCGAGGCCCGGGCGGGTTGAGGGGCGCACCAACCGTCCTTCCCGTTCCACGGTAAAGCCCTCACTCACCACGTCGGCGCGCCAAGGCACGTCGGCGTGAACCTGCTCGCAGATCACGTAGGACGGCGTGGCGAACCCGAACTCCAGGGAGGCCGCCGTAGAGACCGGGCCTTGTGGGTTATGGGGAGCCAGCGCGGCGCGGTAGGCCTCGGCAAGGGCCGCGATTTTGCGCGCGCCGGTGATGCCGCCGCAGTGGGTGATGTCGGGCTGCCACACGCTGGCGGCGCGCTTCTCGCCCAAATCGCGAAAGCCAAAGATCGAGCTAAGGCGCTCACCGGTGGCGATCGGGGTCCTCACCGCGCGGGCAATGTCCGCCATCGCGTCGGGCACCTCTGGCCAACATGGTTCCTCGAACCAGTACAGGTTATAGGGTTCCAGGGCTTCGGCAAACTGCCGTCCCATCGCGGGCGACGGCCGCGCGTGGCAGTCCACCATGATGTCGATGTCTGGCCCTACGGCTTCACGCATGGCCTCCACGCACGCCGCCGCGTAGCGCACGGGGCGGTGCCCTTCTAAGGGCATGGTCTCCGGTACCGCCATCGTCTTGAATGCGGTAAAGCCCTCGGCCACGGTCGCTTGGGCGAGGTCGGCGAACCGCGATGCGTCGGCGGGAGAGGTTTCGTAGAAGTCTTCCATGCGGCCGCCGCCTAGGTGAGAGTAGAGGCGGATGTGGTCGCGCACCGGCCCGCCCATCAGGCGATGCGAGGGTACGCCGTGGACCTTGCCGAGAATGTCCCAAAGGGCCAGGTCAATGCCGCTGATGGCGGTCGCCCGGACGATGTCGCCTCCATGCCAAAAGTGCTGGCGAGTCATGGACTGCCACAGGTGCTCGATGCGCGTCGGGTCCTCGCCCACCAGGAGTGAGGAGAGGTCTTCGACGGCTCCCACCACCCCTCGAGTGTGCCATTCTAGGGTGGCCTCACCCCAACCCCAAAGCCCCGCCTGGTCCGTTAGGACTTTGACGAATATCCAATTGCGCATGCGTGCGTGGCATACGAGGGTTTGGATCTGGGTAATTTTCATAGGGCTGGGCTGATTGGTCCGACCAATTTGGGTAGCATACCGATATTCGTGCAGAAAGACAACCGTACCGTCGCGGGTGAGGTGATCACCCAACTGAAAGCGATGATCTGTGGGGGCGAACTCGCCCCCGGAGACCGCCTTCCGCCCGAACGCGAACTCGCCGAGCAACTCGGCGTAAGCCGGTCGTCACTGCGGGAAGGAATCCGGACGCTGACCCTTCTCGGCGTTGTGGAAACCCGACACGGCTCGGGAACGGCGGTGGCGCAGGACGCGACGACGGTACTGCACGCCCCATTCGAGTTTTTGATCGGACTGGAACAGCCGGACTTGGTCGACCTGTACGACGCGCGCAGCGTGATCGAGTGCGCCATCGCCGAACGCGCGGCCCTTCGCCACACCGATGATCAGGTGGCGCAACTGTGGAATACGGTGGACGAGATGGCGAGTGCCGCCGAGTCCCCCGCTCGCTTCATCGATCCAAACGTAGCATTCCACCGCGCATTGGCGCAGATGAGCGGGAACGTCGTGCTGACGCGCGTGATGGAATCCCTCATGGTGAGCATACGGCTGGCGATTGCCACCACCAATGCGGTCGGGCGGGACCCGTCTGTAACCGTGGCCGTGCACCGCGCTATCGCCGAGGCCGTCGCCCGTCAAGACCCCGACGCGGCGGTGGCGGCGATGCACGAACACATGGACCTCGCGTTATCTGAACTAGAAACCCTGGAAACCACAACCCAATGAAACTCTATCGATACCTTGTAGACGGCGTCCCGACGTGGGGCCAGGCCGAAGGCATGCAGGTGCGCCGGTGCGCGGGCGATCCGTGGCGTGGCCTCCGCCCGACCGATGTCCTCGAGACCCCCGGCCAGTTGCTGGCCCCGGCCACTCCGCCCATGATCGTAGGGATCGGGCTGAATTACCGGCAACACGCCAACGAGACGAACGCGCCGATTCCCCAGTTTCCGGTGGTGTTTTTCAAAGCTCTCGGCGCGCTGGCGGGTCCGAGCGATCCAATCCGGCTACCGCGAAAGTTGGTGTCGTCCAAAGTGGACTATGAGGCCGAGCTCGCCATCGTGCTGAGTCGCGACTGCCGTAACGCCACCCGCGAAGACGCCCTCAGCTATGTGCTGGGCTACACCGCCGCGAACGACGTGAGTGCGCGCGACTGGCAGAAAGAGTGGGGCGGGTCGCAGTGGAGCCGAGCCAAGAGCTTTGACACGTTCTGTCCGCTGGGGCCGGCGCTGGTCACGGCGGACGAGATCCCCAACCCGAACCAACTCACCCTGGCCTGTCGGGTCAACGGCGAAACGCTGCAATCGTCGAACACCTCCGATATGATCTTCGATGTACCGAGCCTCCTTGAGTTTCTCAGCGGCGATACCACTCTGCCGGCCGGGACGGTGATCCTCACCGGTACCCCCCAAGGGGTGGGCATGGCACGCACCCCACCGCGCTGGCTCACGGCGGGCGACCGGGTGGAGATCGAAGTGGAAGGGATCGGGATTTTGGCCAACCCCGTCGAGTAACTGCGCGTGAAGCCCGCAAAGTAGCCGCGGTTCTCCCCGGTTCAAGGAAACCGGGAAGAGGCGCTTGGTCCACGTGCCTTACTAACCCTTACGGAACGATCTCAGTCGCCCTGAAGGTCAAAGTTTCGGCTAAGGATGTCGTAGTCGAAGACACTCACGCTGCCGTCCCCATCGAGGTCGGCCCGGAAGGGCGCGATGCCGTCGCTCAGGTCGGGCGTCCGCCAATCCGCATCGGCGCTGGTCCGATCAAAGTAGCGTGAGAGCGCGTCGTAGTCGAATACCGTCACGCCGTTATCGCGGTCAATGTCGCCGTTGATCATCAAGGCGTTCAGGCCGCCCTGCTGGTCGTTGGTGACCGTCACGGAGCCAAGTGAACGACTGAGCCAGCCCGGGACCACCACGCGCGCCTGGGCGGTTCCCCGGAAGCTGAAGGTCGTGACGAACCGGCCCGTCGGGTCGAGGAGAAGGGCCGCCTTTTCGACCAGCGCCCCTCCGTTGTCCCGGAGTTCGAACTCGCCCTTCAGGGTTGAGGCGTCCCCGGTGAAGCCGTCGAGGTCCAGTGTCCCCGCCAACACGCCCGGCACCCGGGTGATCGTCGCGGTGCCGGTGGTGATCTCAAAGTAGCCCACGTACGTCGGCGTAAGGATGACATCGGTGAAGCTAAACGAGGTGATTCCCGCCGCGTCGAAGCCGGCCGAGATGGTCAGTCCGTAGTGGATCTGGAGCGCCAGGATCTCCGTCTCGCCCTCCACCCGCTGGCCCGTTACCGCAAACGGGAAGGTGCCCGAGAAGTTCGGCATCGTCTGATCGAGGACGGCTGAAGACCCCGGGGCAAGCTCTTCCAGCACCGTAGCAAGGGGCTCCGGAGTGCTGTACAGCGACCCGAAGATCGCGCCGCGCCCGCGCACCATCGCGTCGACTTGCGACCGGAACAGGTAGCCCGGTGCTAGCGCGTTGGGACTGCTCGAACGGGTTTCGTTACGACCGTGTTGCACTCGCACTCCGTTGAGGTTCACTACGACTTGGCTTTGGGCCAAACTCGCGCACCCGATTCCCATAATTCCGATGACGGCTTTCCAGCGAAGGTCTTTCAAAGTTAACTCCAGCGTCCCGGGTGAAAGCCGGTCCGACATAATTCATCCCTACCAGCGTATTGTAAACCGTAGAAGGTTAAAAAACGCGCTTCCTTCCGTGCATGGCAAAAACTCTCCGATCCGATACCCCCGTTCTGTGGCCCGAGGCCGTCACCCGCAAGCTCGCGGAATTGCCGGTCGCGCCCGGGTGTTACGTGTATCGCGACGAAAAGAGCCAGGTTTTGTACGTGGGCAAGGCGGTGAATCTGCGCAATCGAGTGCGGAGTTATTTCCAGCCGTCCACGCGCCATGGAGCACGCATCGCACGATTGGTGGGCAAGGTCCAAACGATTGAGACCTTTACCGTTGATAGCGAACTGGAAGCGCTCGTCCTCGAATGCAACCTGATCAAGGAGCATCGCCCGCCCTATAACGTTCGATTACGCGACGACAAGAGTTACCCGTACATTGCGGTGACCCAGGAGCCGTTCCCGCGCGTCATCTTCACCCGTCGTCCCCGGACGGATGGGTCGCGCTACTTTGGACCCTTTACCAGTGCTTGGGTGGTTCGCGACACCCTGCAACTACTCCACCGGGTGTTTCCCCTCATCCCATGCGGCAAAAGTTGGTCGGGGAGGAACGAACAACGTCCGTGCCTCTACCACCACCTGGGGCAGTGCATGGCCCCGTGCGCCGGTCTGGCTGACCGGGCGCAGTACGGCGAAATCCTGAGCCAAGTCGAGCAGTTTCTCTCGGGTCGGAGCGACAACCTTGTGGTTGAAGTCCAGGCCCAGATGGAAACCGCCGCCGAGGATCTGAACTTCGAGCGCGCCGCCATCCTGCGCGACCGACTCCAGGCATTAGAGTCTATTCGCGAGCGCCAGAAGGTGATGAGCCCCGATCAAGAAGACCGGGACGTCATTGCGGTGGTGCGCGATGATCGTGGGTCGGCCATTCAAATGCTGTACGTGCGCGGTGGAAAACTCATCGGCCAGCGGCAATTCATCCTGGATGGCTCGGCCGAGAGCGCGCCGGGCGAGGCGGTGCAGGAGTTCGTGAAGCAGTATTACTCCGAAGCCCCCGAAATTCCCAAGGAGATCCTACTGCCGGTAGAGATTGAGGAGCGCGCCATCGTTCAGCAGTGGCTACGCGCCCGGCGTGGCTCGGCCATGACGGTGGAAGTGCCGCAAGGCGGCGACCGGTTGCGTCTGGTGGAGATGGCCGCCACCAACGCCGAGCAGGCGCTCTCCTTGTTCCGCCAGGAAGCCGAACAGAAGGAGGTCTGGGCCGAGGATGCGATGGCGCAGCTGGCCGAAGTGCTGGGCTTGCCGATGCCGCCGGAGCGCGTGGAGGGCTACGACATTAGCAACACTCAGGGCACCGCGCCGGTGGCAAGCATGGTGGTGACCGAGCACGGCGAGGCTGCCAAGAGCCAGTACCGACGGTTCAAAGTGAAGTGGTCGCCCGAGTCGCCCAACGACTTCGCGATGATGAACGAAGCCCTCACCCGGCGGCTCAAGCGCTACGTAGACGGCGACGTAAAGTTTAGCCCGCTCCCCGACCTGATCATGATTGACGGAGGCAAGGGGCAACTCTCGGCGGCGTTGCGCGCCCGCGATGGCCTAGGGCTGACGGTGCCCATGGTGGGGCTGGCCAAGAAGCAAGAGATCATCTTTGTGCCCGAGCAAATCCTCGGCACGCCGGGAATCTCCATCCCCCAGGCCTACACCTACCGTGAGGTGGTGTTGCCCATGAACTCTCCCGGCTTGCTACTTCTGCGGCGATTAAGGGATGAGGCCCATCGCTTTGCCCTCACGTATCATCGTAAAATACGCGACAAGCGGATGACCGGGTCGTCGCTGGATGAAGTCCCCGGCGTAGGCCCGCGTCGCCGTCGTATGCTCTTGCGCACCTTTGGTTCGCTGGAGGCAATCCGGCGCGCCACGGTGGAGGAACTGGCGGCGGTGCCAACCATGACCACCGCCATTGCCCAACGGGTGCGAGACGTCCTAAACGACGCCTGACCCCCTCCCGTTTCCCCCTTCGCCTGCCGAAACTACGGGTATGAACTCGCCCGCCATTGCGGTGCATGACCTAGTGGTGCACTATCGAAATCGTCATGGCCAACCCATCGAAGCCGTTAGCGAGCTGAGCTTTACGGTGCAAGCTGGCGAAATCGTCGGCTTTCTCGGGCCGAACGGTGCGGGCAAAAGTAGCACGCTGAAGGCCCTCATGGGCTTTGTGGAACCGGCTCGCGGACATGCCGAAGTGATGGGTCTTCCAGCCGGCAGCATCGCGGCCCGAAAGCGCATCGGTTACCTACCCGAGGTGGCAATGTACTACCCTTTTCTCACCCCGCGCGAGACATTGCGGCTGTACGGCGAACTTCAGGGCTTGCGCGGGCGATCCTTGCGCCAAGAGGCCGATGAACTCCTCGACATGGTAGGCCTCGGTCCGGCGGCGGGTAAACAGAACCGGCACCTGTCTAAGGGCATGTTGCAGCGGGTGGGCATCGCGCAGTCTCTGTTGGGTTCGCCTAGCGTGCTGATCTTGGACGAAGTGACGTCGGGGCTTGATCCTGTCGGCCGGCGCGAACTTCGCGACCTGTTGCGCGCGCGGCAACGGGCGGGCACCACGCTGTTCTTCTCTAGCCACGAACTGGCCGAAGTGGAGATGCTCTGCGACCGGATCCTGCTGATCGATCGCGGGAAGTTGGTGGAAGAAAGGCAGATCGACGAACTCAAGGACGAACTGCGGCAGTACGCGTTTACGTTTAGCGGGCAAGTTTCGATGGTCGGCCTCACCGATCAACTGCGGTCGCTACCCGGCGGCCTGACCCAAGCTTACTTTGATGACAAGGAGTCGCTGCTTACCGGGCTCGAGCGCGTTCACGAAGCCTCGGCCATGCTGGTGGATGTCGTTGCTCAAGAGGGCTCATTGGAAGACTACTTTGTGAATGCCATTGGGAGGGCGGCGTGAACCCGCGCGCTTGGGTCACGCTGGCCAAGGGAGTTGTACTGGAGTCCGTCCGCCGCAAAGACCTGTGGGTGGTGGCAATACTCGGATTCCTCATCATGGCCAGCGCGGGCGCGCTGGGGTTCTTTGGGATGTCCGGGCTGGAAGCTTTCGCCAAGGACCTCGCGGGCACGGTGCTGGGCGGCTTCGGCACCATCGTGGCGATCATCATCTCCACCCGCCTGATGCCCGACGAGATTCGGCAACGAACGCTGTACCCCCTCATCGCCCGCCCCATTTCGCGGTTCGACCTGCTGATGGGGAAGTACCTCGGCGCGGTGGCGGTAACCACCATCGCGTTCCTCATCCTCACCGCCCTGGTCGGGGTCTCGTTGGCAATGTTCAAGGTGGGCTACGAGCCCGTGATGCTGCAGTACGTCTTGGTTCGGCTGATGGGCCTCAGCATTGTGTGCGCCGTCGGCATCGCGCTCAGCCTTGTGATGACCCCCAACGCCGCCTCCACGATGGGCTTCGTCCTTGCGTTTGGTAGCGGCCTGATCGTCCGGGCATTGGTGATGGCGTACGAAACGAGCCCGGGGCCGATGCAACCGGTGTTTCGGGTGGTCAACGCCCTGGTGCCGCAGTACGGTCTGTTTGACCTGAGCGGTCGGGCCGCGAACCAAGGGTGGGGACCCGCTCCGGCGTGGGTTGTCGGCACCCTGATCCTCTACGCGGTGGGCTACTCCGGTGCGATGCTGGCGCTTGGCTGGGCGAAGTTCCGAAGGCAGGCGGTTTAACCGATGAACCGGGCAGTACCGTTTATCGCCGTCGGGGTGATCGTTGGGGCGGGGCTATGCGTCAACGATAGCGCCGGCCAGCTACGCCGAGAGGTGAATCCACCGGTGCGCGATACCGGCTTGGACGCGCACGAAACGCACGCCGCCGCGACCCTCTTGGGGCAGTTCCGCACGAGTATCTCAAGCTGGCTGTGGTTGCGCACGGACCTCTACCTGCACAACGGGGTGCAGATGCGCCCCCTCAGCGATGCCGAAGTGCGGGCCGGCGTCAAGGGGCTAGGTAGCCACGACAACGAGGACAAGAAGCTTCACGACGACGCAAAAATCACGACGGTGGTGCCGGCGTCCGATCGCGACTTTCGGGGTTGGATGGGCGACGTGGAACGGGCGACACAGGCCTTTAAGGATATGCGGAACCATGGACACCGCGATCCAAAATCGGCGCTCCCGTTGTTTCGCCTGATGACGTGGATAGACCCGCAGTTCATCCCAGGCTGGACCGTCGGGGCGCATGTGTTGGTCAGTGGGAACAGCCCGGAAGGGCTGGAACGCGCCGTGGGCCTGCTGCAACAAGGCATCTCCCACAATCCGGAAAGTGTTGAATTATACGGAGAGCTTGGGCATATCCAGGCCGTTCGGTGGCATCGCTTCGGGTTGGCCCTCACCAGCCTAGAGCGCGCGCGCCAATTGAGCTTGCGCCGACCGGTACCCGAGGACGAGGACGGTCACGACGCCGTGCGCGACACTTACCGATGGCTGGCGTTGGTCCACCGCGAGTTGGGCCAGCTGGGCGGAATGTACGATGCCGCCCGCGAAGGCGCACAGAGGATGCCGGACGACGTCATCCTGCGGCGCTTGGCCAATCCTCCACCTAGCCCCTTGCCCATCGCCCGGCAGCAAGCGTGGCTCAAGGCACTCGCCGAAACCGCGCCACCGCCGGAGCATTAGCCCTGACTAGGACAGGTCATTCACACTGGAGCCGCCCGCTTGCCCGGCGGGAAGGTCCGTCGTCGCTCCCGAAAGCACTAAGTACGTGGCGCACCCGGCCGCCAACCCGGCCGCGATATCGGTGTCGAGTCGATCACCCACTATCACGGCGTCCTGGGCGTCAATCCCGGCGTCAGCAAGGGCAAGGAGTACGAGGTCGGGACTCGGTTTGCCGATGACGTAGGGCGCTCGGCCCGCCGCCGTCTCGATGGCGGCGACCAGGGAACCGGCCCCCGGCTGGAACTGCCCGCCTTCCAAAGGATAGGTCGCGTCGCGATTGGTCGCCACGAACTGAGCTCCCTTTAACAGGGCTTGGAGGGCGGCGTCTAGCCACGCGTAGGTGAACCGTCGGCAAATGCCCACGATGACACCGTCTGCCTCTCCCTCGCCTCCGTTGACGGCTTGCGGTACCCCCGTGCGGTCCGCGTTCACCACCCGAACACCGGATCTGGACAAGGCGTTGGCCATCGCCACCTCGCCCACCACAAACGCCGACTGCCAGTCGTGCTGACGGGCGTAGATGCCGGCGGCATCGGCGGTACCGTACACCTCTTCCGCGCGGGCGGTGAAGCCGAGTGCCTGGAGTTTCCTCGTGAGTTCGGGGCGGGAGGATCCCGCGTTGTTCGTGAGGAAGCGCACCATCGCCCCGTCGTCGCGCAATCGATCCAGCGTCGCCGGAGCGCCAGGGATGACGGTCTGCCCCCGGAAGAGCGTTCCGTCCAAATCGAATAAATAGAGGCGGTGGGTACTCACGCTTGGCGGTTGACAACGAAGTGGACGACCGCGGCGAGGATTTCGCGGGCCGAGCTTGCTGGGAGCGAGTTGAGGGCGTCCAGTGCGGCGGTGGTTTCGGCCAGTGCGGCGGCTTCGGCCCGGTCGTAAGCCCCCCGCGAGTCCATCCATTGCCCAATCATATGGACCTCGTCGTCGGTGACACCGTTGCCAAACTTGCGCCGCGTGAAGCGCAACTCCTCCTCGCTAAGCGTTTCGCGAAGGTAGATCAGCGGCAGGGTCGCGCAGCCCTCGCGGAAGTCGGTGGCCTGCGGCTTTCCGGTCTTCTCGGTGAGGCCCCGATAGTCCAGCAGGTCATCGGCAATTTGGAAGGCCATGCCCACGTGGTGGCCGTACGTGGCCAGGGCTAAAGCGTGTTCCGGCGCCTCGGCGGTGAGGGCCCCGACTTGGCAGCAGCACTCGACAAACGCGGCGGTTTTCATCCGCAAAATCTCTCGGTGGTCGGCCTCGCTGAGGTCGAAACTGCCCCGCGTCTCCACTTCCCGGGCCTCGCCCTCGGCCATCTCCACCACCGAGCGCGCCACCGCGCGGATGATTTCGAGGTCGCCATCGTCGGCGAGGACGGCCATGCTCCGGGCAAGCATGACGTCGCCCGAGAGGATGCTGCCGGTATTGCCAAATACGGACGCGGCGGTGGGGCGACCCCGACGAGCGCTCGCGTGGTCAATCACGTCGTCGTGGATGAGTGTCGCCATGTGGACCAGCTCTAAACAGGCCCCGAGGCGCGCGGCGCGCTCCGCATCAAACGGGCGACCGGTGCTGCGGGCGGCCAGGATAACGAAGGCCGGGCGCAACCGCTTTCCGCCGGCTTCCAGTGTGTGCCGACCGACGGATTCGACGGTTCGAACACGGGACGCCACCAGCGAATCCAGGACAACTTCGACTTGGCCGACCGCATTTGACATCTCGGCCAACAGGTCCGTGGTGCCAAGGTCAAGCCCGGCCCCGTTCATGAGTTGCCCCAAGGTCATGGCTTTCTCCCGGTGTGCAGGCACACGTTGCCGAACACGAAATCGCGGTAAATCACTTCGGTGAACCCGGCCCGGACCATGCTTTCGCGTAGGCCTTCGCGGTCCAAGAACGTTTGGGTGCTCTCGGGCAGGTAAGTGTACGCTTCTGTGTGACCTACGATGGAGCCCAGCCGGGGAGCGATTCGGGTGAACATCAGCGTGCTTAGGCGGCGCATCCAAAGTTGGCGCGGGATGGCCATGTCAACCGACGCGAATCTCCCGCCGGGCTTGAGCACCCGGAACAACTCGCGGTGCGCGGCGTCGATATCGGGGACGTTGCGGATGCCCCAGCCCACGGTAACGGCATCAAACCCGGCCTCGGCCACCGGCAGAGCGCCGGCATCGCCCAAAGCCAGCGTGGCCCCGTGGGGTTTGGGGCGGGCTCGGTCCAGCATCGGGGCGCAAAAATCAACGCCCATTAGGGGGCCATGCGGCCCGACGATCCGGCGCAGGGCGGTAAGAAAGTCTCCGGTGCCACAGCAGACGTCCAACGCGGACTGCCCGGGGCGAAGCTGGAGCGTTTGGACGGCCGCGCGTCGCCACCGGTGGTGCAGTTGCCCACTTAACAGCGCGTTCATGAGGTCGTAGGTGGGCGCAATGGCGGCAAACATACGTTGCACCGCGGCTCGCTTGGCTTCCCCTTGAGTTTGCCAGGGGACTTGTTCCGTTGCGGTTTGGCCCATACACTATCCTACGCAAGGGTTGTACCTTGTTCCGTCTCGAATATACTGAACTTTCAGAAACTATTGAAAATTCCCGCGAACGCACCGGGTTTTGCGCCGGAACTGGGCAATTCGGACAATTCGTGGTATCGTGTTTTGGTTCATAAACCGCTTCAGTCCAAGAGACCACCTCAGAAGCTACCGGAAGCCTGCAGACACTGTCGCCTGCGGGCTTTTTAATTTGTTAGCCCGCATTCGGGCTAACATTTGGAACATGCTTGCGGTTTACGTGGCAGCGGCCTTGGTGGGAGCGGTCTTGATTCTGGTAACCCTGTTGGGCGGAGGCCATGAACATGGCTTTGATCACGGCTTGGATCATTCCGGCGAGATTTCCCTAGGGCACGAGGGGCTTGCGGGCGGGGACCATGACGCGCATGGGGGCGACGCTCAGTCCGGTTGGTTGCCGTTCCTCAGCTTGCGGTTTTGGACTTACTTTGCCCTTACGTTTGGCTTGGTGGGGGCAATACTGGAGCTGATCGGCCAGGTGAGTGCCTCGACCCCCATTATCGCGGCGGCCTCGGGGTTGGTCTCGGGCTACTTGGTGATGCGCATCCTGCGCCTCATTCGGGCGGCGGCGGGTAATTCCACCCAGGGAGTCCAAGATATACTCGGCACGACGGGCCGAGTGCTGGTCGCTCTAAACGATCAGGAGCCGGGCAAGATTCGGTGTTCGGTGAAGGGGGACTCGATTGACCTGATCGCGCTGAGTCACGATCGAAAGTCTATCCCGGCGGGCGAGGAAGTCGTGGTGTTGGCGATGGATGGCACACGGGCAACCGTGCAGCGTCGGAGCGAACTTTTTGGCGAGGACGTCTCGGATTCGGAATCCTCGTAGCCATTGCGTGTTGCCGGCGCGGTCCCTCGGGTATCCTCTTGGTTCGCCTGTGGGGAGTTGCCCGAGTGGCCAATGGGAACAGACTGTAAATCTGTCGGCGAGAGCCTACGCAGGTTCGAATCCTGCACTCCCCACCATATTCCACGGCGAAGCGCGCCCTGAGGGCCGGAGCCCAGAGCGGGTCCCAGCCTAAGTCCAAAGGGGGCTTTGCCGTAGCCGCGGCAATCCCACCTTGTCGGGCAACCTCATGAGCGACGAAGCCTAAGCCGAGGATTAACCTGACGCGGTGGAGTCATCTTTGGGCGAATCCTTTGCCCCCCGAATCGGCACTTCATTCTGAGACCTCCGACTTAGCCCTATGTTTGCGTTCCTCTTGCTCGTGATCGCCAGCGCATGTTTTCTTCCGCTGGGCGGCGCACCTGAATCTGAGCCAGATCCTGAAAAGGAACTGGATTCTGTGGGGAATGCTAAGCCAAAGGAACTGGGCGCGCTTGCGACCGCGCGGATCGATCCGACCGACATTGCCGACCTCATGCCCTCGGCGCGACGGCCCGAGCGCCCGGCCAGCGACTAGACGCGCGGAGTCGAATCGGTCAGCGTGGGTCGGGTGAGGATGAAGCCCACCCCGATAATCCCCAAGACCACGATGCCCACCGCCAATCCGGGATTCACCGCGAGAAAACCGCGCGCCGAGCCCAGCGTGAACAGCGCAATGACGCCGGAAATCATGATCTTTGCCCGGGGGCGCAGGCTCTTCGTTGAGTCCCACTCGCGCAAAGGTGGCCCCAGTCGGGGATGATTCAGCAGCCAGGCTTCCCAGCGGGGGTTACTGCGCTGGAAGCACCACAGGGCCAGGATAAGAAAAACTGTGCCCGGAAGCCCCGGCGTGACCACGCCGACGATCCCCAGACCCAGCAAGGCGAATCCCACCGCGGAGTAAAGCGGTCGGATCAGCCGATGCGGGGGATTGAGCACACTCATCACCAAGAATAGAATGGCGTTTCGAGGCGGATTCGCCCATCTTGCTGATGCCGAACGCTTGCCGAATTTGACGAGAATGTGCGTCAGGCCTGATCGGCCGGGTCGTGCTTAGTCGGGCGTTTCCGCAATCTCGCCGTCCACCAGCGTCACGATGCGGTCGGCGTGCACCAGCATTGTGGGGTCGTGGGTCACAATGATCAGGGCGCCGTCACCCCGACCTTGGTTCAACATTTCCACTACTTGCACCCCGTTGCGGTGATCCAGCGCGGCGGTGGGCTCGTCGGCAAACACGGCCCGGGGTCGCCCCATCAAGGCCCGCGCCACGCACACCCGCTGGCGCTCGCCGCCGCTGAGTTCGTAGGGTAAGCGGTGGGCCTTGTCGGCCAGCCCCAGGGTCGTCAGGAGCGTTTCTGCCTCCGGGCGTCGGTCGCCATCGGGCCGCGCCAGCAGCACGTTCTCCAGCGCGCTTAGGTAGCCCAACAAGTGGGGGTGCTGAAAGACAAAGCCGAACCTCGTGAGGCGAATCTCGGCGCGCTCGGTCTCAGTGCGGGAGGCCAGCGCCTGGCCATCCAGACGAATTTCGCCCGCCGACGGGGTTTTGAGGCCACTGAGCAAGTAGAGCAGGCTGGACTTGCCCGAGCCAGACGGCCCTAGGATGCCCAGAAACTCGCCGTCGTGCACCGTTAGGTCCACCGCCCGCACAGCAAAGACCTCACGCCCGTGGTCTTCGTACACCAACGACGCGCCGCACGCTTGGATCAAAGCAGCCTCCGCTCGACCACACTCACGGGGTCAAACTTTCGGAATCGCGCGATCACGGTCAGCACCCCCGTGAGTAATATGGCCAGGGGAACCGGCATGGAATACAGGTAGGCGGTGCGGTCCAATGCATCTAGCGCAAAGGCTTGCGGGTCCATGAGTAGCATCCGCACCAGGCTGAGCAACCCGTACGCGGCGACCAATCCCAGCGCCCAGCCCACGCCCACCACCAGCGCCGTCTCGCCCAGCACACGCCGCACAATGGTGCGCTTGGAGTAGCCCAGCGCCTGCAACAAGCCAAACTCTGGCACCCGCTGCGAGAGGTAGATGTTCATGAGCATGCCCATCATAAAGGTGATGACCAACACCAATGTGCCGATGATGACGTTCAAGATTTTGTACAGAATTTTGAACATGGAATCGGCCTCTTCCTCAAGCTGACGGTACGCGAACAGTCGGGCCCGGCGGCCCTCGAACCGTTGAATGGCCCAGTCGTCGAGCCGGGCTTGATCCGCCCGATTCTTGGCGAACACCAGCAGCACGTCGATCGGTGGGAAGTGGTGCTGGCGGTGGTACTCATAGGTGGTCAGCATCATCCAGTTCGGGGATTGGGCAATCCCCACCACCCGTACCGGCAACGGCGAGTAAGCGTCGTTCTTGTCCGGCCCGATAACGATGCTGCCGATCCGCAGCTTTTGGTTCCGCGCCACGGGTTCACTCACGAGGGCTTCGGGCGCGCCGGATTTGGGCAATCGTCCCGAAATTCGGGTAACGCCCATGCGCCGCAGGTAGTAGTCAAAGTCTTTGGGGGGTAGCCCAAGCACGGCAAAAGGCCAGTCGCCCACGATGCTGGTCACCTGCGCCTCGGATCCGCGTACCGTGAGGATGCGGTCAATCGGCACGGGGCTTTCGCGTTCGATCACCGCCCGCAAAATGGGCGTTTGCATGGGGTCGCCCCGGGGGGTTACGCCCAAATAGTTCTGGCTGTAGGCGTAGATGGTGCGGATGCTAAGCGGGATCGAGTTGATCATCGCGACGATCCCCGCGATGAGGAGCACCGCCAGCACAATGACCAGAGTAAGCGGGGCCGATTTACCCCGATTGCGCCGTAGGTACACGGCGGGGGCTAACGGACGGGGCGCGGCAGACGGCACGATAGGGTTCTACGCTCCTCGGTCCCGGCGGTACCGCAAGAACACCTCGTTCCCCTCGCGTCGCTCTTGAACTAAGCTCCATTGCTGGACTCCCGCCCGACTGAGGGGGGTTCCGCCCGCATAGGTGGGCGTCGTTCTTCCCAGCTTAGTTTTGGGCGCGAGAGTCAGGAACAACTCGTCGACCAGGTCTAGCCGGAGCAACTGGGCGTTCAGTTCACTCCCACCCTCTACCAAAAGGGTGCGCACACCGTGGGCCTGCCGGATGGTTCGAAGGGCGACCCGGAGGTTGACGCGGGATCGCCCCGTCCGCAGGACATTTCCAACGTCGGGGGGCGTGGGCAGCGTCTCGGGGCCAACCACCCATGCGCGCTCGGGAACGTCAGTAAAGAACCGGCCGGTATACGGGACGCCGCGCGTGGTGACGACGTAGCGGTTCAGTTCGGGGGGGTACCACAGCCCGGGGGTGGCGCGGAGCGCCCCTGCGCCCAGCATCACCGCGTCGGCTCCGCCCTCGATCGTCCGCATCGTGGCGTGATCGAGGGCCGAGCCCAGGTCCATCACGGGTTCATCGCGCTTGCCGGTGATGATCTTCCCGTCGATCGTGGTGACCATGTTGATCAGCACGTATGGGCGATCAACGGGCGGAGACGGGAACCGCAGGTCGGGATAGATGACGGGGCGACGCGGCACCCCCGCCCGGATCAGGGCTTCACGGAGCTCCGAGGTGGGGGCCTCGGCGTAGCGTGCGCCGCCAATCCGAAAGGTCGGAACATTGTAGATGCCGGTGGCGTAGGCGGGGTCGTCGAAACCTGTAATCGCTTCCGCGTGGCGGCGCTCGATCAAGGCCGTTCGAAAGTCCGCCAAATCGGGAACAAGACCGGCGGCCAGCCGAACCAGGATATCTGGGTCATTGATGTTCAACCCGCCTTCCCAAAGGGCCGGATACAGCCGTGCGAGCAGAGCGTCGGCGGTGCCGTGCCGTTGCGCCTCCGCCACGGCTTCGTGCGCGAAGTGAGAGCGCATGTTGGGCGGACGGGGCACGTGCGGTTTCGCCATGTTCTCCGCCGCATAGGCGAGGTCCAGCCGGCTGGGGGTAGGGGGCCGATCCGTTGATTCCGGAATCAACGGACTGGCCTCCGGCCATTCCAGTTCGTCCGGGAACAGTTCGTAGCCCTGCCAAGCAAATTCGATGTCAAACTCGGCCGCCAGCCGTTGCGCTTGGCGGAAGCCGATCCAGCACCAGGGACAAATGAAATCGTGGGCGAGGGGAATCACGACCGGCATGGTTCCCAGATTAGCCCATTCCTCGGGGCTGATTTCTCGCAGTACACTGCATGCATGCGACCAAAAGCTTGGCGTAGCCTCGGGCTGGTGCTGGCTGGCTACCTCGCGCTGGTGGGTTCGGCGCTGGCCGGCCCGACGCCGGGCAAGACGCCCCTCTACGCGATTGCGTTGCGGCCCGAAGTTCAAGCCGCGTTGGGGTTTTCGGCGGCGCAAAGCTCGGCCCTTAACCAAGTGGTGCAGAACGCGTTTGCGATGGGCAAGGACGCCCCGCCCACGCCGGACGACCTCGCCGCGCGGCAGCGTCGGGCCGACGAAGAGGTGCTTCGGATGCTGGGCACGACCCAGCGGGGACGTATCCGCGAGATCGGGCGGCAGTTGAACGGGTTCCTGGTTATGGATGACCCAACGGAGCGGTCGGCGCTGGGGCTATCGGCGGCCCAGGGCAAAGATATCGATCGGGCGATCGACGCTTACGGGGTCGACATGCGTGCCCCGGGATTGCCCGGGATGCGCCAAACTGAAGCCCGCGCTCGCCTTAATCGCCGGCTCGAGAAGCTTCTGACGCCCGAGCAGTTGCGCACGTGGAAGCGGCGGCAAGGGGTGCGTCTTCGCATCGTTCAGCCCCGGCGCGGAGGATGAACTGGCTGGGTCACGGCTTTCAGAAGCGCTTGAAGCCTTAGGTCCATCGAGTGCTCCGCCCACGCCCGCGTCTGGCCGGCGAGCGCGACTCGCTGGCGCGTGGGTTCATCGTCGAGGGCGAGGTGAAGCTGCTCCACCAAATGGTTAAGGTTCTCGTAAATCGCGATCTCCTGGTTGAGACGAAAGAAGCGGTCGAGTCCGGCCACGTTGTAGCTGAGCTGGTAACCTCCGCACGCCGGAATCTCAAAGTGGCGGCCTTTCACCATCTCGCAAGTTTTGGCGTTTCCCTTCACCAGCGCCCGCACGTTCTTGGCCAGCCCGATGGGCCGCTGGACTAAGTACCGCAAGTCCCATTGCAGGTTATTGGAGAGGTTCAGGTTGACGCGGGACGTGCGGAACGTTGCCACCATTTCGTGCGTGCGCAGTCGACCGTTGGGCCAGCCGTAGCCCCACGCCTCCACCCGGAATCCGGCTCGCTTTATCTGACTTACTAACCACTGGCGGTAGGGGTCGACCCGCCCCACAAACGTCACGTCGTGCCCCAATTTTGCGTTCGTGTCGGGCGTATAGACGCAAGGATTGAACCCAAAGGGCGAGAAAATCGCGTTCGAGATTCCGATCCTCTGAAGCCTTTCGATACCTTCTGGCGCTGAAGTTGTGATCCAGTTGCAGACTTCGGCGAGGCTCCTAGCCAGCGCGGGCCGCCACGCTTCGTCAAACAGATAAGCCACGGTGGGCGCGATCTCGGTGAGTTGACGCAGGGTCGCAGGGGCGAGTTCATCCTGAAACGGTGCGTAGATGATGACGTCCGGCTGGAACTTCCGGGCCTCAGCGATCACCTTTTCCTGGGCGGCAATCATGCCCGCCGCTTGACGTATCGCCCAGGGATCCAGCGTGTGGGCTTGGCCAACCACCCGCGGCAACGGCGCAACGAGGTTGACGGCCTCGAAACTCGGCCCTTGTGCCTCAATTCCGTAATCGTAGGCTAGGGCGAGTGACAGCACGCGAACGCGTGCGCCCTCGGGGGTCATGCCGGACTCGTTTCAGGCGTGGTCTCTTCCGGTCGAAGCCGGCGCAAATTCAGAATTCCGCCGATCAAGAACCCCGCGCCAAACAGGCCAATGGTGAACAGTGATCGGCGTGGAAACACGGGGATCGTACTGGCGTACGCCTTGTCCACCACCACAAACGGGGCGTAGGTTTTGCTTTCGGCCACTTGGGCGGCAGAGAGTTGGATGATCGCGGCTTTCAGTTCGGACTCGGCCCGTTCCACCGTGGCCTTCAGCAGCCGTTGCTCAATCTCCAGCGCCACTAACTTTTTGTTGCGGTTCTCGATAGTCAGCAATTGGCGACGCGCCTCCACCAGGGCTTGCTTCAATCCGTCCTGGTTCGCCTTGGGGGTCAGGGTAAAGTCCACCGCGCCGCTTTCGGCCTGGCCCGCAATCGCGGCGATCTCGTCCAGGTATGCCTGAGACGCGGCGTCCACTTGTTGCTGAATCTGGGTGAGTTGAGTGGACCCCGGAACGTACCTTCGGCGAGTCTCGTTCAGTTCGGTCTGCAATTCCAGCAACCGTGTGCGGAGTCGGGCGGTTTCTTGGTTGAGCGCGGTGCCCTTGGGCCCTTGCTTGATGGCGGTTTCGATGGCACTCAGCCGGGACTTAAGGTCGCCTTCAGCCTGCTGAAACTCCACCTCTAACTTATTCACATTCGCCCGAATGGCAAAGAGTTCTTCGAGTTGCTTGTCTCGCGCCACCGCCACGAGGGCCAGCTCCGAGCGCGTGGTCGCCGTCTCCAGTTTGCGGAGGGCCGTGTCTAATTCCGCACGCTTATCGTTGACGTTATCCTGCAGAAATTTGAGGGAGCCCTGGGCAAACTCGCGGCCAATCTTGCGTGATGTGGTCTCGGTGTAGGTGGTGATGCGGGCGACGACTTCGGTTGCAATTTTACGGTCCGGGTGCTCAAACGACACCGCAATCTGGCCGCTCTGGGTGGTCTCTACCTTGAGGGCATCGGCGATGCGCTCGATTAGGCGGTCGCGGTCGGGAGCGTCAAACAATCGCTTGCCGTAGACATCGGCCAGCATTTCGGCGGCCGAGCGCGAACGCATGATGGAGCGTACGGCGTCTTGGTCGCTGCCGACCGTCGGCAGGAACACCTGTCCGTCCAGCAGCCGGACCCCGGCGCCCATGCTGGTGCCTTGCACCAAGCCTCGGCCGAGGGACTGCCCTTCTTTTTGTGCGTTAGCAAAAAAGAGCAGCGTGTTGGCCGCGTAGCGCTTGGGCGTCACGGTGGCCAGTCCAAAACCGACGACCGCGCCCCCGAAGGACCAGGCACAAATCGAGATCACGGCGCGTCGGATGTTTGCGTTCAAATCGGCTCCAATGTACCCGTGCGAACACGGGGGCGTGCGGCCCCGGCGTACCACAGGGCGGTGAGAATAAACACGCCTTGGTCCAAGGGGAAGGGAATCGTCTGCTGAACCAGCGTGAGGGTCACGAGCGCGGCCGAAAGGGCCAGCGAGGGAGACCATCGGCCCCCGCCCATTACATCCAAGATCGGAATCCAAAGCAAAGCCATCACGGGGACGAACGTAAGTAGCCCCACGAACGCGATGCCCGCCAGCAAGGCATTGTGGGGGTGCATGGGATAGACCACCTTCAAGTAGTCCGAGGGATCCATGCCGAACCACGGGAGTCGGTTCAAGTAATTTAGGCCCGCGCCTAGATTGTTGACGCGCATCGTCTCATCGGCGGCGTCCGACGTGGCCAACCGAGACACGCCCGAAAGTAAGTCCGGATTGACGATCGTTGCGATCAAAACAAGCGCGCCGACTGCCAGCAGTAACCACCCGGCACTTTGGCGCGAGGCCGCATCAATTCTTCGAAAGCCCGGACCATGGCCCATGACCACCGCGAGTACCACGGCGAGAATGCCCACCACCAGCGCGGCCCGGGACCCTGAAACCGCGAGAAGCAAGAACAGGGCAAAGCCGACAACGGCGATGCCGCCAGCTCGCCGACCGAACGCGGCCTGACCCGCGCCCCACGTCCACGCTGCCAGCGCTGCCGCCAGGAACGCCGACGCCATGTTCGCCTCGTAAACGCCAAACGTCACGCGCCCGCCAAGGAGCCACATCGCGTTGAGCTCGCCCAGAAATGGCGACGACGTCGCCAAGAAGGCGTTCATGACAAACGGGATCAGGAACGTGCCCAAGCCGCCCACCGCCAAACACGCCAGTCCGTCCTCGGGCGGGCGATCCCGCATGATGACAAGGGTTTCAATGAACGCGATGAGCGCGACCGCAAGGACCAGGGTGCCGATGGACTTGCCCATTGGGTATGTGGCCACCGCCAATGCCAATAGGGCGAGGGCTACCACCAGCGGGCGCCGGGGGGCTCGCACCACCTCGGCGCGATGGATCACAAGCCACGGCATCAGCGCTCCGGCCGTGAGGAACGTGGGCGAGAACGGGAGCCCTTTGATGGAGGGAAGGAAGGTGCGGCGAACAGCAGGGTGAGGGCCACGCGGCCCGAGAGCCACGCCCCGACCAACAGCGCCAACAATACCGGCGCGCCGAGACCCGCCTGGCCCGCATTGCTGGCGGTGATGGCCAACATCCCCACCAGCAGTGCCTGGCCGGGTCGCGTTCCCGCGAAGGACTCTAATCGCGGACTCGCGTTGTGCCACCACGCAACCGGAGCCGAGTTGGACAAAGTGGGGGATGGGGCGGAAGATTGGGCGATGCTTTCATGATGACGCCGTCGCCGGGCTCTGGGCAAGTATCCTAGACGCTTAACCCGCGAAAGATGCCGACTCTTCCCCTCCCGATCGACCGCCCGGCCCTAGATCCGATCGCCGTGCTGATCCCGGTTTACCGCGACCAAGGCGGTTTGGATATCACGTTGGCATCGCTGACGGTGCCGCCGGGAAGCTGGGTAGTGGTCGTGGACGACGCCAGTCCCGCGCCGGTCGTGCTCCCGCCGAATCTGCCCTATCCGGTGACCCTGATCCGCCAAACCCAGAACACCGGCATCACCGGCGCACTGAACACCGGCCTGTTAGCGATCCTCGAATCGGACGCCGTCTACGTCGCCCGCATCGACGCCGGTGACACGGCCCGACCCGAGCGCTTAGATCGCCAGCGCGAGTACTTACGTCAGCACCCGCGTACCGCCGTGGTGGGCAGTTGGCTGATGGCGGGCGCCGCGGGCAATACCCAGCGCTACTTGATTCGCTATCCCGAGACCCCCGCCGAGGTCCGGCGCGAACTTCATCTGCGAAACTGCATCGCCCACCCTGCCGCGATGATCCGCACCGATGTCTTCCGCGAACTAGGCCTGTACGCCGATGGGTTCCCCGCCGCTGAGGACTACGAACTGTTCTTCCGGGTGGCCCAGCGCTACGACCTCGCCAATATCCCGGAACCCCTAACCAGCTACCACTTTTCCGTGTCGGGCATCTCTAGCCAACGACGGCGTCGGCAAATCGGCAGCACGCTGGCCGTGCAACGCCGCTACTTCCGACGCACCGATTTTCGCTCGTACCTGGGCCTTGTGCGCACGGTGGGCCATTACCTCTTGCCGTACCGCGCCTTGGTGGGCATCAAGACCAAGTTCTGGCGAGCAACCCCAGCCCCAACCTCTACCCCGGCCCCGAACGCGCCTCGTCTCGCCCCTTCTGTTCCCGGGTCAACTCCCCTCATCTCCATCGTGCTGCCCACGTACAATCGGGCCAGTCTGCTGGAGGCCGTCGTGACCAATATCCAACGGCAAACGCTGACCGATTGGGAGTTGATTGTGGTGGACGATGGCTCCCCCGACGAGACCTGGGACGTGCTACAGCGAATTGCCGAGCGCGAACCTCGCGTGCGGCCCATCCGGCATTCGCACAACCAGCGCCTTCCCGCCGCCCTCAACACCGGCTTTCGAGAGGCCAAGGGCCAGTTCCTCACCTGGACCTCTGACGACAACGCCTACGACGCGGACGCACTGGAAACCCTGTGGCAAAGCCTGGTGGATCAACCTGAGGCGGGGCTGGTGTACGCGGGTTACCGGGTGGTGGACACCAACGGGTTGCCGTGCAAGGTGGTGCGGGCCCGTCCGCCCCAGCAGCTTGTGGTGCGCAACGTGGTGGGGGCTTGCTTCATGTACCGCCGGGCGGTGTGGGAGGTGGTGGGTAGCTACGCCGAGGACCTGTTCCTTAGCGAGGACTACGATTATTGGCTACGCACTGCCGCGCACTTTGGCCTCGCGCCAGTGAACCGCGAACTCTACGCCTACACCCTCACGCCGGGCAGCCTACGCGAGCGACGGGTCGAAGTCATGGAGGCTACGGTCCGAGCGCTGGAGCGTAACTTGGCGGCGGTCCCGTTCGCCGTGGGACCTTACCGGCGCTTGGCCGCGCTCAACCTCTTCCGGCTGGAGTTTCGGTTGGGCCGATGGCCCAACGCCGTCCGGCGGCTCCTTTCGGTGCTGGGGGGCACACTCTAGTGCACATCCTGTTGGTGGTCACGCTGGCCGAGCACGGCGGCGCGCAGAGCCACGTGGCCACGCTTGCCGATGGGCTTGCACACGCGGGCGACACGGTTACGGTGGCCTCGGGCGAAGGCGAGTACCTCCCCCGCGTCCTGGCCGCTCAAGGGCACCGCTACCAGTTGTGGCCCGAGCTGGTCTCGCCGATCTCGCTCTCCGGCGATCTCCGGGCGGTGAAGCAAATCACCCGCCGCCTGCGCCAGCTGCGGCCCGATGTGGTTCACGCGCACAGCAGTAAGGCGGGCCTGTTGGTACGGTTTGCGGCTTCACGCGCGGGCATTCCCTGCGTTTTCACGGCTCACGGGTGGGGTTATCGGGGCATCACCGGCCTAAAACGGCACCTCATCCTAACGGGCGACCGCCTGGCGGGAACGTTGGGGCACCGGGTGATTGCGGTTTCTGAATACGACCGCCAAGACGGCTTGCGCCACGGCTTAGCCCACCATGAACGCATTGTGACGATCCCGAATGGGATCCCGGACCTGGGTCGCGCCCTGGCGCCGGTTCCGGCCGGGCCGTTAGGGTGGGTGATGGTAGCGCGGATGGCTCCGCCCAAGCGGCCCGACCTGTTGATGCAGGCTTGGGCGCAACTCCCCGAGGCCGGGCCGCTAACGCTGGTCGGCGATGGTCCCGACCGCGCGAAGTGGGAGGCCCTCGCCGGGTCGCTGGGGCTTGCGGGACGAGTTCACTTTTGGGGCGCTTGCGATGACGTGCCGATGTGCCTAGACCAAGCGGCGGGGTTCCTCCTGGCCAGCGACTTTGAAGGGTTCCCCATTAGCATCCTGGAGGCCATGCGAGCCGCGCGCGCGGTGGTGGCCAGTGCGGTGGGCGGCGTGCCCGAGGCTGTGGTGCCGGGACTGACGGGGGAACTCGTCTCCGAGCCCAGCGTGGCGGCATGGGTGGCAGCGCTCCGGCCGTTGCTTCAAGATCGTGACCGGGTGGCGATGCTGGGTGAGGCAGGACGAGTGCGGTACCTGGCGAACTTCACCGCCGAGGCCATGACAAACCGAGTGCAGACCGTGTATCGGTCCGTGGTCCGGCGTTAAGGGCAGAGACAGCCCCGTCTAGAGCGATAAGCGAGTTAGCGTTGATCGGAGGGGGGAGGGTTCTCCCAGGCGTGGTCTCCACGCCCTTCGCTAAGGAGTTCGGTCTTTTGGAACGCGATCTTTTCGCTGGCGGTGTCTTTGGTCTGGTGCACGGCCCCCAGGTACACCGCGTTCTTGCCGAACCGTTGGTTCACGGCGTCCACCGCGTGGCTCAGGGCGGCGTGATTTTCGTCCAGATCAAACAGGCTCGGCGTGACCGCCGTGGGCTCCACAACCTCGCCAAACGTGATGCCCACCGAGCGCGGCCCGCTGAAGTCACGCTGCGCCCAGAGCCGCACGACGGCTTCGGTAATGGCCACCGAGTCTTGCGTATCCGCCAGCCGCGTCTTAGCGTTCCAGCTTCGGCGAGATCCGGTCACGCTGACCTCGACTTGACGGGCGACCAGGCCGCTGGCGCGCAAGCGGGTGGCGGCCTTTTGGGCTAAGCGCAGGAGCACGCCGCGCGTTCCTTCTTCGGTGCGTAATTCGGGCGGTAATACGTGGGAGTGCCCAAGCGACTTGCGGTGCGACGCAGGGTGATCGACCTCGTAGCCGCGCAATTGGTACCACCATCGTTCGCCGACGACGCCGCCAAAGGCGCGGACCAGGCGCGCCCGGTCGGCCACCACTAAGTCGCGCCCGTGAAATATCCCCTGCGCATGCAGGCGGGCGGCCATGCGGCGGTTGATGCCGCAGAATTCGGTGAGGTCCAACTCTGCCAGCGGGCCGGGGAGCGCGGCCGCCTCCAGCGTCACCAGGCCGTCGGGTTTGCGCATGTCGGTCGCGATTTTGGCCAAGAAGGCATTGGGCGCGATCCCCACGCTGCAAGTGAGGTTATCGGCAACCCGCTCGCGGATCGCGCGTTTCAGCCGATGCCCCAGCGTTTCGGCCTCGTCGCGTTCACGTTCGCGCCCGATCAGGTCAAACCGCATCTCGTCGATGCTACAAACTTGGGCCACCGGCAGCACCGTATCCACTGCGTCCAATATCCGCCGGTGGTAATGGGTGTACAAGGCCGGGCGCGCCGGAACCAATCGGATTTCCGGGCACAACTGGCGGGCCTCACCGATTTGGGTGCCGGTGCGCACCCCCATCGATTTGGCCTCGTAACTGGCGGCAATGATGAACGAGGAATCGGCCATCACTGGGCAAACGCCGACCGGGCGGTGGCGCAATGCAGGAACTTCCGCCTGCTCCACGGCGGCGAAGTAGGCGTTCAAATCCAGAAACAACGACCGCAACGGCCGCGCATCCTGGGGCAAGAGTGGTAGAACTTCGTCTGCCACTCTTGCAGTGTACGCCAAGCTTTCCGGCTTTGCTCGCCCCGTGATGATCTAGGCCGCTCGGACCAATCCCCAGTTGCGGAACGCTTCGCTGAGTTGACGACATTCGTCGGCGTCAAACTCGCCGGACTCGATAAACTCGCGAAGGGAGTCCGAGAGGTCCGCGCCGCGAACGGCCCGCCAACTGCCCATCGGGGCCTGATTGCGGTCGAGTTGGACCAACGTGATGCGGAGATCAACGACTTCACTGCCCGGGGTCAGCCCCGAAAGGCCTCGGTCAATCAAGTCGTGAATGCTGGTAAAAACGCCCCGTACGGCAGACGTGCCGTCGGCAGCGAGGGTCTCTGTGACCCAGTAGAGGTGCCTGAACTTCATTGTTTTTTAGCAGACGCGCCATTGCGCCCAATGACTGAGTCTATCAGAGATTATGGCGAAATGCCAACTTTCCTTACCGGCGACCTCGCCGGAGTGTCGCGTCCTCGGTCCCAAGCCAAGGTTCCCTAGGTCGGGCGGCCAGTTTGGTATGCTAGAGGTTCCGAGAGTTTGGTAACCCTGGGAGTTTATTTTGGCAATGCGTATCCTAATTGCAGACGACGATCCGATCATCGTGCTTGACCTTAAGCAGATGTTGGAAAACCTGGGCTATGAAGTGGCCGCGGAAGCGGGCGACGGTCAGCAGGCCGTGGACCTCGCGCGGAGCGTCCAGCCGGACGTTTGCGTACTGGACGTCAAAATGCCGGTGATGGACGGCATCACTGCCGCCGGCATTCTGGCCGACGAAGGGATTTCGCCCGCGATTCTCCTCACGGCCTACAGCGACAAAGAACTGATTGATCGCGCGAAGGATGCCGGTGTCTTTGGATACCTGGTCAAGCCGTTCAAACCTAGTGACCTCCCGCCCGCCATCGAGGTGGCGCGCTCCCGATTCGAGCAGAACCTCGATCTGAACAAGCAAGTCAGCTCTCTGGAAGAGAAACTGGAAGTGCGCAAGCTGGTGGACCGTGCGAAGGGCATCCTGATGGCCGACCAGACGATGAACGAAGCGGAGGCATACCGTCGCATTCAGCTTCAATCCATGAACAGTCGCAAGACGATGCGCGAGGTGGCCGAAGCGATTATTCTCGCTAAATCAGTGTAGCTGGCTTACGCGACAGTAACGTTATCGCCGACCTGGACTTCCGTGCCGCCATTGGTACGGGAGTCCCTTTTTTTGGGGTCAATGTCCATATTGTGTGATTGCGCACATTAAGTTGAACCCTGACGAGCCCGACTATCTTTGATGAGCGTGCCTATCCGATTCGCACCGTCAAGGAGGCCGTCATCAACTCAATGAGTATTTCGCTAAACCAACCCGAACGACAGGCCGTCTTGGCGTCGCTCGTGTTTGATGCGGACGGCCGCTTGCGAGAAGCGTGTCCGAGCGCTAAACGCTTGTTCGAGTTGGTCCTTGATGAATGGCGCGGGGCCGCGTGGCACCGTTACCTGCCGGAACAGGTTTTCCCCCCGACGGCGCAGGACTGGACGGTGGGGACCGGGCGCACCGCCCGCGGTCAGGTCTTTGAGCACCGGGTCATCTGGACCAGGTTGGATTCGGGCAATTGGTCGGCGAGTATCGAACCCGTCGTACCGAAAGGGATTGTCCCAGGCCGGGTGCACGAAGTCGCCTGGGTCGAAGCGCTGGATCGAGCGCCAACGGCCTTGGTCGTATTCGAGCCGTTCCAGGGGGAGTACCAAGTGCGCGCCCGTAATGCTGCCGCCCAGTCGCTCTGGTGGGAGTTACCCAGCGAGCTGTCGGATGGTGGCACAGGGTGGCTACCTTCTGCCGTTCGCAAATCAGTCGAGCCGGTGGTCGCGACCGAATGCGGCACCGGCATGGCCGTCTGGCGAGATCGGGACGGAAACCCTTACCGACTTGAGGTTGTTCGGCTTAACGAGTGCTCCCGGGCCTTGGCGCATCCCCAATGGTTGCTCGTGGCGCTCCCCGGAGACGTGGGCGAGGATTCAGCGCTGCCGAGTGTCGCAGCGACCGCCGGGGTCGCCCTCTTAACCGTAGATCCATCGGGCCTAATTACCTGGGCGAATGCGAAAGGATCTTCGGTGCTGGGGATGCGGGTGGAGGAGGCCCGCGGTCGACGGCTTTCCCAGTTCTTGGTAGAGGCGTCGGAAGTCGAATCGGCAATCAAAGGCGCACGGGGGCTCGTCGGTCGATTTTGCATGGCCGCGACTGGGAGTGACGCCCGGTGGCTTCAAATTCAGATCTCCCCGCGAGGACGCGATGCCGCTTTGGGGTGCGTGGTGACCTTGGTGGACGTGACCGCCGAATTTCTGGCGATGGCAGAACTCCGCCGAGCTTCCGAGATCGCCCGCCAATCCGATATCGCCCGCAATGAGTTCATCGCGAACATTAGCCACGAAGTTCGAACGCCGATGAACGGCATGCTGGGCCTCGTCCGATTGCTCATCGATTCGGACCTTGGTCCCACCGAGCTTGATTACGCGAAGTCGCTGGAACGAGCCGCGCAAAACCTGCTGGAAGTTCTGGACTCTGTTCTCGATTTCTCGCGGCTGCAGTCGGGCAAGGTGGAAGTCCAACTGGAGCCGACCGTGATCGCCGACCTCGTTGACGACGTGTTGTCGTTGTTGGGTCCCACCGGGCGAGCCAAAGGTCTCGAGGTCCGCGCCGAGATCGCGCCCAATTCCGCCGTGCAGGTCGCGACCGACGCGATGCGCGTGCGGCAGATTCTTATAAACCTGCTGAGTAACGCGATTCGATTTACCGCGAAGGGGGAGATCGTCGTTCGTATCGGGCGGAATATCGATTCCCGCGTCGGCTCGTGCCTCACCATTACAATCCAAGATACGGGCATCGGGATCCCCGCGGATCGGCAAGAGGCCATCTTTGAAAGCTTTGTTCAGGCCAGCGGGGGCACCACGCGGCAGTACGGCGGTACCGGGCTTGGGTTGGCGATCAGCCGACAGCTTGCCAAGCTTTTAGGGGGCGAGTTGAACCTCGTGAGTACCGAGGGTGCGGGTAGCAGCTTTTCGCTGTCGTTACCTCACGACCCCAAAGCACCCTGTGTGGTGGACCTATGGCCGAATGGTGCCAATCGGGCTTGCGTGGTGGCATCGGGCCGCGCAGGCGGGCGGCCCGACTTGACCCGATTGCTCAGAACGCTGGGTTATCGCGTGCGCGAAGTGCGTTCGATGGAAGAACTGGAGGTAGCGCTGAGGGAACGAGAGTCGGTGTGGGTTCTGATGGAACCAGGCTTAACCGGGTGGGACACTACCCCCCATGCGGCCCGAGAGGCTTGCCTGGCGCGCGCCGGACGAGTCCTGCTCTTGGGGGAAGCCGTCAGCGACGAGACATCGGGTCAATTGACCGGTGCCCTCGCCTCCAGCCTGGGGCAATTGCGGCGGTGGCTGGCCCTCGCCGAGACCGAGGGCGGCCCCCGTCGCGCATTCGTGTTTGACGAGGGGCCGATGGAAACCGCGGGCTCGCGCCGCACGCTTGAAGAAGCCGGGTGGGAAGTTCGCATCGCCGCGACTTTAGACGAATCCGCACTGATCTTGCGGGGTGAGCCGTTTCACTTGGTCGTGCTTCGCGGCGGGATGGACATCCGTCGCCGTCACCTGGCCGATCGGGCACGGCGGCGCGCCGCCGAAGCCGGATTTGACCTGACTGTGGTGGCCCTCGCCAACGAGGGCGTCCCCGACTCGCCGTGGGCTGACCGCAACCTGAACCACCTCACCGAGCTATGGTCTACGCCAGATCCGACAGCTCCCTTGTCGGGCCCGCCCGGGTTCGATCCCGACGCGCTGGCCCGAACAACCGAAGGCGACCGGAGTTTTGCCGCAACCTTAGTGGATAGCTTCGGAACCCGATTGGATCAGTTGGTGGTCCGGTGGCCCACGCTCCTCGCCGCCAATCAACACCAGGAACTTAGCCACGAAGTCGCGGAGTTGCTGACAACCAGCCAAGCGCTGGGGGCGACCGCGCTCATCCCGGTCCTTCAAGAATTACAAACCAAGTTTAGTGCCTGCCCGGCCGCCAAGGTCGACTTACCCCTCGCCGTCCTCCAGCGGTTCGTCAGTGCCGCCGAACCGTACCGTCGCCCCGCCACCCACGCCGCTTAGACTATGCGAATTCTGATTGCTGAAGACGACCCTATTTCCATGTTGGTGCTCCGACGCACCCTCGAAAAACTAGGTCATGGAGTGGAATCCGCGCGCGACGGAGCGGAAGCGTGGGACCTTTTCCAGGCCAAAGATTTTGACGTTGTGATTACGGACTGGATGATGCCGTTAATGGACGGAATCGAACTGTGCCGCCGGGTACGGTTGAGCGGGCGAGAGCACTACCCCTACGTGATTGTTCTGACGGCGAAGGGCCAGAAAGAGGACCGATTAGAGGCGTTGAACCGGGGCGCCGACGATCTGATGGTAAAGCCCTTGGATAGCAGCGAGCTGCGCGCGCGTTTGGAAGTGGCCGCCCGTATCATCGGAATGCAAAACCAGTTGCACCGGCAATCGTGCCGACTAAATCAGTTGCAACAGGCCCAGGAAACCTCGAACCGGCGCATCAGCGATCTCTTCCGGCGCCTCCCCAATCCCTGCATCACGATCTCGGCGGATGGGGCCGTCATGGAATGGAACTTGGCCGCCGAGGTCATCTTTCAACGCCTTAGTGAGCAAGCGTGGATGGAGCCGTTGGCGCAGTCATTTGATGACTCGGTGGCGGACAACGTGCAGTTACTGATTCAAAGGGCCCTTGCGCCCGAATGTGCAGAGCCGTTTGAACTACGGCTCGTCACCCGGAGTTACCAATCCCTGGACCTCCTGATAAGTACGTTTCCACTGACCGGCCCGGACAACGATGTGGTGGGCGCGGCCATTGCGTGCGTGGATATCACCGAGCGTAAGCGCCTGGAACAACAGATTGAACGACAACTTGAGAGCTCTCAGGGGATGAACCAGAGCCTCTCGGAGCAAAACCTTGCGCTGGACCTCGCCCGCGGCCAGCTGGAGCAACTGGCCCATACCGACGGCCTCACCGGACTGAATAACTACCGCTACTTGCGGGAACAGATGCCGGCGGTGCTGAACTCATGCCGTCAACTCGACGAGCAGGTCTGCCTCGTCCTGATCGATGTCGATAACTTTAAGCAGTACAACGATACGTTTGGCCACCCTGAGGGCGATGAAGTGCTCCGGCGATTGGCCCACTTGCTCCAGGACAATGTGCGCCATGCCACGGACATCGTGGCCCGGTACGGCGGCGAAGAGTTTGCCCTGTTACTGCCCCGGGTCACGGTGGAACACGCATTCCAAATCGCCGAGCAGGTCCGGCAGAGCGTGGAAAGGGCGAACTGGCCCCTGCGCGGCGTGACCATCAGCTTGGGAGTAGCCCTTGATCGCGGCGAGTTGGATGAAGATCTGATCCGGGCCGCTGATGCCGCCCTGTACGCCAGCAAGGCCTCTGGGCGGAACTGCACCCGCGTGGCCGGGGAGAACGGCGAGTACCTTGCGGCTTAGAATTTGAGAATGTAGAACGCCGCCACGCTGAGAATCAGCAGGTTGTAGACGGTGTGGAGAAACGCGCTTGCTCGGATCCCGCCGCGAAGGTAGGCCGCCGAGAACACGAGACCCGGAATGGCGAGGGCTAAGCCAAAACTCACTGGCACGCCAACCAGGCAGTGGATCATCCCAAATTTGAGGCTACGCGGCACCGCGTCCCGCCAGTCCTTGGTGCCCCGCCGAAAAACCTCCTCTTCGCGCCGGACTAGCCGAGGCATGTTGAGGGCAAGAATGAGCAGGAACAACGCGCCAAACCAGGGAAACTTTACGGCGGCAAGGTTAAGGTTTTGCCCTTCCACGGGTCCATCGGCGGGCATGGCAATCAGTTTTAGCCAAGTCCAACTCATCACGCTGGGCCATGCCACGTAAAGGGAATAGCCCACGGCAAACGTTGTAGCGCCAAGGGCCAGGGCGAGGCCAAGGGTACGGGCGTACTCGGCCGGAGTGCGGCGCATAAAGACGGTGGCATGGCGCTGGAGCTGACCGGACCGGAGGTAACGGACGCCGTCCCATGTAATCCACCCGGCAAAGGCAACTTGAAGAACGGTGAGGACGGTCATCAGGATTTCGGCGTGACTTTAGGGAAGCCCGCCGGGATGCGCAGGGCGTGGGTTATCGCGATGGCCAGGGCGTCGGCCACGTCGTCGGGTTTGGGCGTTTCACGTAGGCCTAATAGGCGGGTCACCATAAATTGAACTTGACGCTTTTCGGCCCCGCCGTGGCCGACCACGGCCAGTTTAATTTCGGGCGGGCTGTACTCGCACCATGGCAATCCCGCGCGACTCACGGCAACCAGGGCCGCCCCAAGGGCTTTGGCCACGTCCATCGCGGTGGTCTTGTTGGCCGCAAACAGTAACCGCTCGGTGGCGACGGCATCGATCGAATGACGCTGCACTAGGTCAGCCACTTGGTCGTGTATCAGCAACAGGCGGTCGGGCAACGCGATACGCGGGGTTTGGATCAGCCCGTGGTCCACGGAGGTCAGTTGGCTCCCCAACCGGCGAACCACGCCGTAGCCCATTCGCTCCAGACCGGGGTCAATGCCAAGGATTAACAGGGGAGGCCCACCATGGGCAGGATTTTGGCACGACTCAGGTGGCCCATCGTGGATATCCATAAAAAGGTCCGGGGGGCGAGCGACTCACCGCGTACGCCACCCCGGAAACGGGCGTTGGTTTAAGGCTTGGGCACGTCGCCGAGGGCAACCACCCGGTTCGGCGGGTTCTTGGCGATGCGGATGGACAGGTTATCTGAGAACGAGTAGCTCAGGCCGAGCGCTTCCGTCAGCTGGTCTAAGGCGTACTTCAGCGATGTATCGATCAGGAACACGTCGAGGAACCGATTGGGCACGGCCGTGTCCACTTCCAAGCGCACGCCGGTTTGGCGCTGAATGTCCTTCATCACGGCCCGAAAATCGGTCTTGGTGAACCGCGTCGTCACGCGCTTGTTTAGGGCGGACTCGGGGAGGCGACCGCGCGGGGCGGGCGGGGTTACGGGGAGAGCCGTAACCACGGGGGCGGGCTTGGCTGGCCCATGACCGGTAGCTGCGTTAGCCGCGGGGCGGGATGCGGGGCGGGGCTTGGCCTTGGCGATGTAGAAGATCCCGTTCTGCATCCGGTATTCCAAGCCCACGGCTTGGCACAGAATCGCGAGGGTCTCCTCGAACTCCACGTCGGTGAGGGAGAGGTACAGGGGAGTGCGGTCTTTCAGGTCCAGCACGAAATTGCGTTTGCCCTGCCGGAACAAGTCGTGGAGCACTTCCCGCACGTCCTGGCCCTTGGAGCTGAGGCTGACATTTCCGGTCGGAGTGCCCTGGACCGCGGCGCTGGGAGGTGGGGTGGCCAGGTCTTGGTTGGGGGTGATGGTCGGCTCATCGGCGAAGACCGACGTAGCCGCGAAGAGAGCAGCGAGGATCCAGGTGAGTTTCATGGCTTGCTTCAGGGATGGGTCGAGATCACTCGACCGCTTTCGTCGTAAACGCGGATAGAACCGTTGGTGCGGCGCGGCGCGGGCTTGGGGGCCCACTTGCGAACCGGGCGTCGTTGAAGTCGGCGGGCGGGACGGGAGGCGTTGGAGACGGTCGCGGTGCGCTTCGTCAAAGCGGGCTTGATCTGACCGTTCGTTTGGGCAATGAGCATCGCGCCCTCCCCGTTGTGCCCGGTTGGGGGCGGGAGTTGTGGCTGATTCAGGGAGCGGGCGGTCTTAACCGTAGCGGGAGCTTCGGTCTCGGATGCGGTCACTTCGGCGGGAGCTTCGGGCTTTTCGTGCTTTGTTGGCGGAGTGACCTCGGGCCCTGCCTCCGGCTCGGTGGCCGCCGGCTTAGTGGCGGCAGTAGGCATCGCGACTTCGGGGGCCTGGGCTTCCTCGTTTGCGTCAACCGGGAGCGTTTCGGCCTCCGGTTTGGTGGCCTCGGGTTTGGCGTTGCTGGCGGGGGTCGGCGCGAGTTTCGGGCCGAATAACCGCGTTGGGTCACCGGCCACAAAGCTCATGCCAATTAGTACAAGACTCAGCGCAACACCGAGGCCAAGCGTACGGGCGTTCTTGCGGAGAAACACCGCGGCGGCGGGGTTAGCCGGGGCTTCTTCGGGGACCTCGATGCGAGCCCCGACCACGGCACGAGCCGGGCGGGGAGCACGGGTGGGATCGGCGGCGGGCGGGGTAGGTTCGCCACCGATAATTGTTTGCAGGCTGGATCGTTTCTCAAGCGCGGCTTGCTTGCACTCGCCGCACGACGCCAAGTGCCGCTCCAACTGCGACAGCGTTTCTTCCGCTAGGGCCTCTCCGGCCAGGTAGCGGCTCATCTGCGCTTGGGCGAGTTGACACTCGATGTTTTGAAGCTTCATCCCTCTCAACCTGCTTTAAGTTTGGGGCCTCAGATCAGAGGCTCCCGTCTAGGATATCGGGACCTAAATCCGGCATCTATAGGGGGAAGCCAGGGTTTTCATTACGGGCGGTACGTCAATCGCACCGCGGGCGGGCCAGCGGCTAGAATCCAGACTGTGATGGCCCAACGCATTCCGCTCCGGGGAACGCTCCTCAATACCCTGGCGGTACTGGTGGGGGCCAGCATCGGGCTCGTGTTCTCACGGAGCTTGCCGCCTAACCTATTTCCCACCGCGCTGGCGGGGCTAGGGCTGGTCACGTGCGTGATGGCCCTCCGGATGGCGATGGGCACGCAGTCTATCCTCATTGTCGCTGGCGCAGTGGCGATCGGCGCGTTGATCGGCGCGGCCCTCGGCATCACCGCCGGGCTGGACCAAGGGGCGGAGGGCATCCGGCACTTGCTGGGCGGCGGTGGGCGATTCAATGAAGCGCTCCTCACAACGAGCATCCTGTTTTGTGTGGGGCCGATGACTCTGCTGGGGTGCATTGAAGACGGTATCGAACACCGGATCGAGATCTTGACCCTCAAGAGCCTCCTGGATTGTGTGGCCGCCATGGTCTTCGCCGCCACCCTCGGTCCGGGCGTGCTGGTCTCGGCCGCCGTCGTGCTGGTTGTGCAAGGCACCCTCACGCTGTTGGCACGCCCCCTGGCGGGACTTGCCCAAGATGAAGCCCTGCTCCGGGAGACGACCGCCACCGGCGGGGTGTTGCTATTGGGTATCGGGATGGGCCTAGCGGGGATCAAGCAGTTCCCCACGGCCGACTTCCTCCCCGCGCTCGTGCTGACCCCCGCGTTCGTAATGCTCGGGCGAAAGTGGCGTCGCCCCGTCGGCCCGGCCCAGGGGGAAGGGCGAGCGTGAACCCGGTTATCCCTAAGATCCAGGTGTAGGCCACGCGCCTGCCTTTGGAGTCGCAGGTGCCCGTAGCGGGCGGACTGGCCTTGTAGCCGGGGGTCGGGTTGGTGGGTGGCGCGGGATGGTGGGCGTCCCGGATGCTTGCACACTTCTCAAGGTTGCGCCGGCGGCTGACAGGGCATCAAGTTTCGCCTGCGAAGTCCCGCTCCCTACGCCGCACTTCATCGCTCCTAACCGCCGACTGGGGCTTTGCGTGCGACCAGTACGAAGCCCGGCATGGCACCAGTGCCCACGCCGTCTTGCTGGGCTACGATGAACGCGCCTCGGTGACGATGCCCCTCCGCACCCTCATCAAGTCCAGCGTCAACAACATGGGTATGCGGCGCACCCGGCGCATTCGGTTTAGGGGGTTCGTGGAACCTACCGCAAGCCCGGAATAGATGAAAGCGCTGACGGACTGGATCGCAATCCGATGGAACGAGGCGCTAACGCTCCGTCAAGATGCGGGCTGGGCGGTCCTTTCGGACGTCACTTTGGACGGACTGCAGGTCACCACCCAGGTTTTTTTGGTGTGGCCGATTTCGCGCAGGAAGTCACGTTGCGCCAGACCCTGCTCCCGGATGCACTCCAGAAGGTAGCCGAATGAGAACTCCCCTTAAGCGAGGGCCTTCGCGAGCGCTAAGGGGAGTTCAAGGCGAGGATTAAACCTCGATGATCGTTGGCATGATCAGCGGTCGGAGACTGGTCCGCCGGTGGATGGCTCGCCGCACCGCGTCCGCGGTGGTGTGACGCACCTTGTCAACGTCCTGGCAGTCGGCCTTGCCGAGTTGGGCGAGTGCTTCGTCGAGTTGCTTGCCGGCATAAGCCAGCGCGCCGTCATCGCCCGAGAAGCCCTTGGCCTGCAGGTTCGCTTCGCCCACGATCTCGCCGGCTTCCATGTCTACCGCGAGGGTGACCAAAACGATGCCGTCACTCGCCAAAGTGTTGCGGTCGCGGAGCACGTCATCCGTGATGCCCGTGTTACCACCGTTATCCACTAAGACGCGCCCGCTCTTGACCTTACCGCTGATCTCCGCGTGGGTCTCGTCGATGGCGAGGACGTCGCCATCCTGGATGCCGAACACCCGATGCTCGGGGTAGCCCATCTTGATGCCCATCTCTTTGTAGAGGTGCTGGTGGCGCGGCTCGCCGTGGACGGGGGCCAGGTAGTAGGGCCGAGTCAGATTGATCATCATCTTCAGCTCCTCCTGGTAGGCGTGGCCCGACACGTGAATCGGGGTGGAGGCGTCGTAGATCACCGTTGCGCCCATACGGAACAAGCGATTCACGGTGCGCCAAATCGCGGCTTCGTTGCCCGGTATCGGCCGCGCGCAATACAGGATGGTATCGCCCGACACGATGCGCAGCCGGGAGTAGGTCTCCTTGGACATCTGCACCAGCGCTGACATCGGCTCGCCTTGGCTTCCCGTGGTGAGGATAACCAGCTTGTTGGGCTCGAAGTGCCGCGCTTCGTCCAGCCTAATGAGCGTTCCCTTAGGAATCGTCATGTAGCCCAGCTTGGTGCAGGTTTCGACGTTCTGCTCCATCCGGCGGCCCGCCACGGCGACCTTGCGCCCGGTCTCGGCCGCAACGTCAAACGCCTGTTGCATACGGTGAATGGTGCTGGCGAAGGTGGTGATGAGGACCCGTCCCGGGGCTTCGACAAACGCCTTGTACAGGCCCTCGCGGACACTGCGCTCGCTGGGACCCCAGCCCGGACGCTCGATGTTAGTGCTGTCGCTGAGCAGACACACCACGCCCTCGCGGCCGAGTTCGGCCAGGCGATCCATGTCGGTCAACTTGCCGTCGACGGGGGTGAAGTCGAACTTGAAGTCGGCGGTGAAGAGGACGACGCCGTGCTCGGTGTGAACCGCCATCGCGCACGTCTCCGGGATGGAGTGAGTCACGCGAACGGGCTCGACCACCAAGCTGCCGCAAGTGATCTTGTCGCCCGGTTTCATCGGGCGCAAGTCAATACGCTTGGCTTCGACCTTTTCGTCGAGCTTGCTGCGGATCATTGCAGTGGTGAACGGCGTAGCGTAAACCGGGACCTGCAACATGCGCAGGAGGTAGGGGAGTGCGCCGACGTGGTCCTCGTGCGCGTGGGTGAGGAAGACGCCTCGGATGCGGTGACGGTTCTCGACGAGGTAAGTAAAGTCGGGAATGACAATGTCGACGCCGGGCATTTCCTCGTTAGGGAACGAGAGTCCCGCGTCAACGACGATGAGATCGTCACCCTGTGAGACCACGGTGCAGTTCTTGCCGATTTCGCCCGCGCCGCCGAGGGGGATGATCTGAACTTGATTCATGAATCCCTAGGGTACCCGGACCCTTTGGGGCGTCTCGTTGAACGCAGGTTGAGAAACGTGATGATAAAGGTGCCAGATCGGAGGCGAAGATGATCCCAAACCAACGCATTCCAAAGGCGTCCCTCGTTACGATACTAAGGTGATAAGGGGGGCGATCTTCGTCGTGGGGGGGCTTCATGCGAGGCGCGGCGGAGCCCATTTCGTTTAAGGATCCGAAGGGTCTCTTTGCAGTCTCCGCGCAGATCAACGGCGCCGGACCGTTTCGTTTGATCGTGGACAGTAGCGCCGGCCCCAGTGTGTTGGATACCGAGGTGGTCGATCAGCTTAAGTTAGAAGTTGGCGATGCCCTAACGGCGGCGGGCATGGGCAGGGCCGCGCCCACGCGTTGGCGTCGGGGGGCCGTGGTTCAGTAGGGCTTGGGCTCGGAACTTGAACTTCGCGCGATCATTATGCCGCTCAAAAGGTTCGGAGCCATGATCGGCACCCCCATCGATGGGATTTTGGGCTACGATGTCCTCCGCCCGTTTGTCCTCGCGGTGGACGCGGCGCGCCGTCAGGTCCGGTTCCTTGGTCGGGTGACGGATGCGGCGCTGCGCTTGCCCGGGGCGGTGCCGTGGCGCATGGTGGGCGGACGACCCTTCCTGAAGCTGAAACTCGTCCGCGCGGATGGCAAGACCGTGAGTGGGAAAGCCCTCATCGATACGGGATCGAGCTCGGCGGAGACCGCCGGTGCCGGCCTCGCCGAACGTCTCGGCATCGTGCCTCGCAAGGGGGGCTTAGTGCGTCGCCAAGGTGGTGTGGGCGGGATGAACGCCTCAATTGTGGCCGACCTCGGGCAAATCCGGGTCGGTCATGTGGAGCTGAACCAGCCCGAGGGGCTCATCTTGGCCGAGGCCGCGGGAGCCAGTCGAGAGTCTTTGGCGGTGGGTCTGGGCTTCCCGCGCCCACTGCCGTTCGCCTTAGATTTTCCCGGGGGCAAGCTGATCTTGAGCAGCGCGTACCCGGCCGGGATCCTCGGCCCGTTATCAGTCTTGGCCCCCTTTTTGCGCTGAACCCAGTACTCGGCCTCCGCAGGTAAAGTTCACGCATGTGGCGTGGGCGTTTTGAGTCAATGAATTTTGGCGCGTGGCGGGCGTTGGCGGGCCTGTTGATGGTGGGCACGGTGGCCGTCAGTCCCGGGCAGGTTGGCACTGAAACCGCGCAATGGCGGTCGGTTCCGGTGGGTCCGCTCGGATTTATCACCGGCATGGTCATTCATCCCCGAGTTCCTGCCTACAAGTACGTGCGAACCGATGTTGGCGGGGCGTACCGGTGGGTGGCGGGCACTCAATCGTGGCAACCGATAACCGATCGGCTCATCCGCGACGACCCTAACTTCACGATCGGAATCGAATCATTAGCGGTGGACCCCGCCAATCCCACGCGCGTGTTCGTAGCGGCAGGAGACATCTACCGCTCGGATAACGCGGGGCAGACGTGGCGCGCGCTGGGCCTGCGCAAGCCCGACGGCAATCGCGTGGCCATGGGCCCGAACGAGGACTGGCGTCAGTCCGGCGAGCGACTCGCCATTGACCCCAGCCAAAGCGGAGCCACGATTTACTTTGGCTCTCGCCGCGATGGCCTCTGGCGCAGCAAGGATGCGGGTGTTACCTGGGCCAAAGTCACGGGCCTACCGAGTGACGGTAATCCCGGTGCGGGCATCACCTTCGTGGTCGTCGATTCCCGCAACCTCTT
>Ga0105047_10000279_pt1 | contig 81161 bp, 75 predicted proteins | sample MAT04_FD_78384 | JGI IMG/M metagenome (GOLD analysis project Ga0105047, IMG submission 78384) | Freshwater microbial communities from Lake Fryxell liftoff mats and glacier meltwater in Antarctica - MAT-04 (megahit assembly) | ecosystem: Environmental > Aquatic > Freshwater > Ice > Liftoff... | reverse complement strand
CGCCCCCGCCCCCGCGCCCGCCGCTGCCGTGGCCGCCGCGATGGCCGCCGCCGAGAAGAAGCGCGTCCGCGCCGTCGAGGCCGAGCTCGGGCTCGCGCCGCCGTACCGCGATCCGGCCTCCGACCCGAAGGGCGCCGCGCCGCCCGCGAAGAAGAAGAAGCAGGACCCGAAGCTCCCCGGCTCCGGCATCCCGGCGCGCAAGAGCATCCGCACGCTCGTGTGGGTCCGTCGCGCGTCGCAGATCGGGTTCTTCGCCGTCTTCATGTACTTCCTCTTCCAGACGGGCTTCCACGGAAGCTTCGCTGCGAAGGCGGACACCCCGGTGCGCCTGCCGCTCCCGGTCGAGGCGTTCCTGCTCGCCGACCCGTTCGTGAGCGCGATGACCGTGCTCTCGACGCACACCGTCTATCGCGGCCTCCTCTGGAGCGTCGGCCTCCTCGCGCTCACGCTCGTCGTCGGCCGCGTCTTCTGCGGATGGATCTGCCCGTTCGGCACGCTCCACCACTTCTTCGGCTGGATCCTCCCGTCTCGCAAGGGGCGCGGCGCGCTCCGCGTCGAGGCGAACAAGACGCACGAGCGTCGCCAGAACGTGAAGTACTACCTGATGTACGCGTTCCTGCTCGCGTCGGTCGCGGGCAGCGCCATCGGTGGTCTCTTCGACCCGATCTGCGTCGCGGTCCGCGCCATCGGCCTCGGCGTGATCCCCGGCGTGCAGTACATCGCGCATCGCGGTCTCGGCGCCGTGCAGGACGTCCCATTGCGTCCGCTCCAGGCCGCTGCCGACAAGACCCAGGACGCGCTCGCCACCGCCGTCTGGGGCTCGCACCAGTTCTACTTCCACCAGACCTGGCTCATCGTCGTCCTGCTCGTCGCGATCCTCTTCATGAACCGCTTCGTCCCGCGGTTCTGGTGTCGCGTGCTCTGTCCGCTCGGCGCGTTCCTCGGTGTGTTCGCGAAGTTCGCGCTCTTCGGCATGGAGAAGGACCATGCAAAGTGCACGGACTGCAACCTCTGCCTCGTGAACTGCCAGGGCGCCGACTCCCCGCAGGGCGGCGTGAAGTGGCGGCAGGACGAGTGCCACATGTGCCTCAACTGCGAGACGGCCTGCCCCGAGGACGTCATCAAGTTCCGGTTCCTCCCGAACCGCACGAGCGCCCTCAGCAAGCCCGCGTTGCAGCGCCGCACGCTCCTCGCGACCACCGCAGCGGGCGCCGCGTTCATCCCCGTCGCGCGCATCGCCGACTCGCTCGACGTGAACTATCACGCGAAGGTGATCCGGCCGCCGGGCGCCGTCGAGGAGCGCGCGTTCCTCGAGCGCTGCATCCGCTGCGCCGAGTGCATGAAGGTGTGCCCGAACAACGCGCTTCATCCGGCGTTGTTCGAGGCCGGAATCGAGGGCCTGTGGACGCCCATCCTCATCGCGCGCATCGGCTACTGCGAGCACTCGTGCGTCCTCTGCGGCCAGGTCTGCCCGACGGGCGCCATCCAGAAGATCACGGAGAAGGAGAAGCTCGGCACCGGCGTCCCGCCGGTGAAGATCGGCACCGCCTTCTACGACCACGGCCGCTGTCTCCCCTGGAGCATGCAGACTCCCTGCATCGTCTGCGAGGAGTTCTGCCCGACGTCGCCCAAGGCGATCTGGGTCGAAGAGGTCGAGGCGCCGGTTCGCGACAGCAAGGCCGGGCCGAGCGGCGAGCAGCCGGCCATGCGCACCGTGAAGCTGCAGCGCCCGCACGTCGACCCGAGCCTCTGCATCGGCTGCGGCGCCTGCGAGAAGGTCTGCCCCGTGCAGGACCAGCCCGCCGTCTACATCACCAGCGTCGGTGAGAGCCGCTCGAAATCGAACGTCATCCTCCTCGAGAACACGAACTACAACCAGAAGTCGTGAGCCTCGAGGCCTGGAGGCCGACACCGCGAACCTCGTCCTCGACGAAGGCGAGATCGTCCTCGGGCGCGGCGGCTTCGCGAGCCCACGTGAGATCGGCCGGCGCCTCGAGGCGCGGGTCGCGATCGTCGATCGGATGACTCCGGGGATCCCGACCGCCGGGCCGTTCCGCTGAGCTCCGACTTCGGGTGAGCTCATCGCGTCGTTGCTGCTCGTCGCACTCACGGCCACGGGGCGCGCTCGCGGACGCGCTCGTCCGCGAGCTCGTCCCGCGCCACCTCTGGATCGTCGCCGCAGCTCTGGCGCTCGACGGCACCTTCACGTTCGTGGAGGGCTGCTCGCTCCAGCGCGGATGGTGGTGGGGACCTTGGCTCGTGGTGGTCGCCACCGGTGCCCTCGTGCCGTTCGAGGTGGTCGCCCTCGTACGCCATGTCGCCTGGGGAGAGCGGCGCTGCTTACTGTGAACGTGGGCGTCGCGCTCTACCTTGGCCGTCACGCGCTGCGACGCCCTCCGCGAACGGCGCCACCACCGATCTAGCTCTCGCGCCGCGTTTCAAGATGCTTCGAGATGCTTCATCTCGGCTCGTTCTCGCCACCATTGCTGCGCATTGCTGTCCGTCCAGGCCTCTCCACGGCACGACTGCAGCTCCGCGGCGAGCTGTGCCGCGCTCCGAGGGCGATCCTCCGGATCCTTCGACAGGCACCGGACGACGAGCGCGTCGAGCGCGTCAGTCAGGCCGCTGCGTAGCGAAGAAGGTCGCCGAGGCGGAGTGTGGAGGTGGTGGCTGCAGAGCTCGACGACATTGCGTCCGCCGAACGCCTCCTGCCCTGTGAGTAGGAAGAACGCCGTCGCCCCGAGCGCATAGATGTCGGCCCTGGCGTCGACGCGCTCGGGAGCGGCGATCATCTCGGGGGAGAGGTAGTGCGGCGTTCCCACCACGCCCGTGCTCCCGAGGCTCTCCTCCGTCAGGTCCTTGGCGAGGCCGAAATCGAGCACCTTGACCACATCGCCGCGCCCCTGACGGCCCGTGAGCATGATGTTGGCGGGCTTGATGTCTCGATGAACCAGCCCGGTCGCATGGACTTCGGCGAGCGCGCCACAGACCTGGATGAGGAGGTCGATGGCGCGTCCCTCGGGGACGGGCCCTCCTTCGCTCACCAGCTCCTGAAGGCTGAGCCCGTCGACGAACTCCATCGCATAGAAGAAGAAGCCCTCGTCGGTGCGGCCGTAGTCGAAGATCGTGATGTTGTTCGGATGGTCGAGGCGCGCCATCGTCTCTACTTCACGGGCGAAGCGCTGCTCGGCATCCTGCGAGGCATGGGTCAAGACCTTCACGGCGACCGGCCTCTTCAGGAGTGGGTGCCGTGCGCGGTAGACGACGCCCATGGCTCCGGCGCCGAGCTGCTCCTCGACGACGTACGCACCGAGCATCCGGACTCGTTCGACCTCTTTCTCGAGGCCGTAGACGACGTGGGACACCGCCGCCGTGCATGCGACGGCCACGAAGGCCCACCCCGCGAGGAGTGCCCGGCTGGAGCTCGCTTCGGCCATGTGCGTCGCGAGGGCGGGGACGAGCGCTGCGGCACCGATCAATGCCGTTCGTAGCGGAGGGCTCGGAACCAGCGCGGCACGGGCACCGAGCGTGTACGTGCTCGCCAGAAGCGTGATGAGCGCCGCTTGCCCGGTGTCGTGCCCCGAGGCGAGGGCCAGCGCCCAGCCCAGGTTGACGACGAGCGTGATCCCGATGTCCGCGAGACCCAGGAGCCGCGCTCCTCGCGGCGTCCAGCGCAGCGCGATGGCGGAGCCCACGGCGATGAGCGACGCCGCCGCGTGGAGCAGGGACGAGTAGCCTTGCGAGGCCGCATCGGCCGAGGCGCCCGATGCGAGAATCGCCACCCAGAAGACGGCCCCGAGCGCACCGACCAGGCCCCAGCTCAGCGCAAGCCTCCGCTGGAAGTGAGCGCGCTCCTTGCCGGTCGACAGCGAAGCGCTCACGACAGCTCGCCGGCTGGGCTCCTCACTGACCGTGGCAAGGAGGATCGGAAGGCGCGTTGTCATCGAGGCGTCACCAGGCGCGCCGGAGCGCGCCTGACTTGGTAGAGCCTTCGGGAGCGCCCAAGGGTTCGTCGGTAGCTTCCAGGTCAGTACGAGAAGCCCACAGCCAGATCGAGCTCGAGCACGGCGGCGCAGTGATCGCACACGACGACCGTGCCAGGCCAGGTCATCTGACCGCCATGAGCTCTGGGGCGAGGACAAAGAGGAGCCCGAATGCCGCGAGCAGGAGGCCGCTGACCCCCTTGAGCGCTCGGGCGACCCCCGCCGTCATGACGATGCGGCGCTTGAGGCCGATGAACACGGCGACGACGATGAGGAGCGGCACGACGTAGGCGACGTTGTAGAGCGCGATGTACGCGAAGCGCGGCGCCGCGGCGAGACCTCGCAGCGTCAGGATGCGTGTGTAGATCGCGGGCAGGCCCAGCGTGCAGCCGAGCTCGACGAGGTTCACGACGAAGGCGAGAGCCGCGATGCCGCCGAGCGCGGCCGGCGTGGTCGCCGCACCCGAGATCGCGCGCATGCGCCGGAAGAGGCCGGGCTTCACCCTGTCGGGGATGACGAGCGAAGGCCCCTTCTTGAACCACGCGACGTCCTTGAGGTTGATGAGCCCCATGGCGAGCAACGCGGCGCCGAGGATCATCGTGACGACGCGCGAGAGCCCCACGAGGCCGAACAAGGTCGCCCACGCGGTCATGAAGACGAAGTAGACGACGCCCGACATGACGACGAAGGTTCCTGCGTAGAGCACCATGCGTCGCGTCGACTCGACGTGGAGAAGAATGCCGAGGAGCACCACGAGGACCCAGATCGCGCAGGGATTCATGCCGTCTGCGAGCCCTATGCCCAGCGTGAGCCACGGGAGCGAGACCGTGCTCGGGTCGACCTCGCCGAGCCAGGGAACCGTCACGACCTTCTGCGGAGGCGGGTCGCCGCTCGATGCCGCTCCTGCGTCGGCGCTCCGCGCGCGAAGCGCGTTCGCGACCATCGCGCGCACCTGCGTGTCCGTCTCGCCCTTCGCGTATCCGACGACGTAGGCGCTGCCGATCACGAAGGTGGGGACGCCGACCGCCGTGGCGCCGAGCTGCTTCATCGTGTCGATGAACCGACGCCTGCCCTCGGGATCCTTGCGGACCTCGATGGCCTCGACCCGAAGGCGAGGCTGCTCCTTGGCGATGGCGTCGAGCAGAGGCTTCGCGTCCTCGCAGTGTGGACAGCCGACGCCCCAGAAGAAGAGCAACGTGACCGGCGCGGATGCGTCAGGTTCCGTGAGGGGCGCCGCTGGCTCGGCGAGCTCGTCGAGCCCGCAAACGCTCCCCGTCCCACAGCCCGATTCGGCATCCGGAACGACCGATTGCGCCCGCGCTTGCAGAGCAAAGAGCGAGATCGCAACGAGCGAGATCGCAACGAGGAGCCCGCACGCGAAGCGGACGTGTCTGTCAGGGCGGACGGAATGCTTCAGGGCAGCGAGCACATAGGGCGCGCACACACGATTCGTACCAGCGCAAGGCCAGGGGGCTTCGATGTCGCCGGGAGCGCTCCTCGCCCGACTTCGCCGAGGCGTGGGCGGGCATCATCGCGATCTCGCGGGCGCGTCGAGCTCGACCCAGAAGACACCGCGAAACTCACCGGCGCGGAAGCCCCGCGCGGCGTCATGCGGGTAGCGCGCGTCGAGCTTCGCGGCGAGGGACGGGGAGATCGCGTCACCGTGGCAGGTGAGGCACATGGGCGCGGTCCAGATGGCCTCGGCGTAGCCCTGACGACCGCCGCCGAGCGCGACGAGCTCGTGGGCGTCGGTGCCGGAGGGCGCCTTCGCCAGTCGCTCCATCACGGGCACGACCCACGGACGTGCGGCGTTGGCCTTGTTGCGAAGCTTCACCGCGGAGCGACCCATCGTCACGCCGGGGCTCGCGTGCGCGGTCGCCAGCGCAGGCGCCTGCGTCGCACACGCGTCGATCGCGGCCTCCGGCGACTCCGCGATCCCCTTCTGGAGCGCTCCCTTGAGCGACGCGCCGAACGGCGCGAGCGCCGCCTGCGCGGCGCGTACGGACTCCTCGTTGCCCGACGCGGCGGAGGTCGACGTTGTTCGACAGCCCGCCGCAAGCAGCAGGCCCGTGACGATGAGCGGAGCTCGGAGGGACATGACCGGCGTGAGAGCCGGAAGGCGGCGCCAAGGGTTCGCCGACGCGCGAGCCCGTTCGCGACAATGACTGACTCCGGCCTCGCGCACGTTCCTTGCACTCACCGCTTGCCAGAAGGGTCGTAGCGAGGAGAAATCGGAGGAGCCCAAGCCCGGTCGTTCGTTCGAGGCCGCGTCGCGCAAGCAAGAGAGCAAGGTGTTGCGGATCGGGGTGGAGTGGCCGAGCGTGCAAAGGTGATCGGCGTGCTCCGCAAGGCCGAGGAGCTCATGGCCGCGCCGAAGTACGCCCCGGAGAGCGAGGCAGACATCGAACGAGCGCTCGACGTCGCCGCGCACGATGTCGGGCTCACGCTCGGCGAATATCGTGCGCTCATGGTCGGCGATACCGAGCTCGTCGCGCTCGAGAAGCAGGTGCTCGACGAAGCGCGCCGCCGCTGGCTTCGTCACGAGTGATGTCTCAGCGTTCCTGACGTCCGAGAAGCGATTGCATGCAGCTCGCGCACGGCCTGCGCCGACGGCGCCAGCCGTGCGCGAAATCGACGATGAGACGCGGCACGACGCAGGCGACGCGCCTGAGAGCGCGCGCATGCGCGGGAAGAGGCCGGGCTTCACCTGTCGTCGTGGCGCCGACGTAGCCCTATGATGGGGGCCGTCATGTGTGAGCTCTTCGGGATGTCTGCACGGTTTCCGACGACGGTCCGTCTTTCGTTCGACGAGCTCGCGCGGCACGGCGGCGCGACGGGGCCGCACCGCGACGGGTGGGGCGTCGGCTTCATGCATGACGGCGACGCGCTGCTGGTCCGCGAGCCGAACGCCGCCCACGACAGCCGGTGGGTCCAGTTCATCCAGGAGCAACAGCCCCTCACGTCGATCGCCGTCGCGCACATCCGGCGGGCAACGCAAGGGCCGCGGGCCCTCCGTAACACGCAGCCGTTCAGCCGGGAGCTCGGCGGTCGCGTCCACCTGTTCGCTCACAATGGGATGCTCGCCGATATCGAGAGCCATGCGCGCTTTCAGACACGCCGCTTTCGTCGCGTCGGCGACACGGACTCGGAGCAGGCATTCTGTGCCTTGCTCGAGCGCCTCGCGCCGCTCTGGGAGGAGGGCCAACCGAGCATCGAGGAGCGCGTTCGCGAGATCGGAGAGTTCGCCGCCAACCTGCGAGCGCTCGGTCTCGCGAATTTTCTCTACACCGATGGCGACGTGATCTTTGCCCACGGCGATCGACGCAAGCAAGACTCGGGAGACTATCGCGCGCCGGGCTTGCACGTCCTCTGCCGGAGCTGCTCGAAGACCGCCGAAGCAGTCGCGCCGCTGGTCGGTGTCTCGATCCCTCCGGAGGAACACCAGGAGGTCGCGCTGGTGGCGAGCGTTCCGCTCAGCAAGGAGCCTTGGCGGCCGCTCGCGGAGGGTGAAATCGTGGTGCTTCGCGAAGGGCGCGTGTTGAGCCTTGCCTGAGGTGATCAGATCTCCATCGGTCCGGTGCCGAGCTGGGCGAGCGTCGAAGGCACGTCGAGTGTCTTCGCACCGTCGAACACGGCATCGAGGTTCTCTCTCGCGATCGACCACACATCGCCGAGCTGCCCTGCCGAGCCGGTGTAGGGCGCGGCGCCGGGGGCGTAATCCACCTCCACGACGATGCGCTCGATCGCGGAGCCGAAGAGGACGTCGGGGCTCGGTTGCGACGCGGCAGGCCGGCGAGCGCGACGAGCACGAGTCCCATCGGCCGCGCTTCAAGCGCCGTGCCGACGCAGTCGACACGCGCACGAGCGCGCGACCGTCCACGGAGCGGCGCAACTGCTGCACCTGGGCGAACGCGCTGCGCCGCCACCGGCGCGTCTGCTGTCGAAGCACTGCTCGCCCATTTCTGCTTGCGAAAGTTAAGTAAGTGAGTACTTACTGACGTACATGAGCGAACGTCGTCGTCCCTCGGAGTTCCGTCAGGTCGAGCTGACCGAGGCGGCACTCCACATCATCGCGACGCGCGGCATCGCCGCGTTGAGCACACGCACCCTCGCGGAGCAGGTCGGCCTCAGCAGCGGAGCCATCTTCCGCCACTTCGCTACGCTCGACGCGCTGCTCGAGGCCGTCGTCGCCAGGGTCGAGTCCGTCCTCGAATCGACCTACCCGTCGCGCGAGCTGCCGGCGCGCGAGCGGCTCGAGCGATTCGTCGAGGCCCGCAGCGCCGCGGTCGGCAACCAGCTCGGCATCCTCCGGCTGGTCGTCTCCGAGCAGTTCCACCTGGCCCTCCCGAAGGATGGTTCGGCGAGGCTCTCGTCGTGCATCCTGAAGACCCGGAACTTCGTCCTGCGGTGTCTGCGTGAGGGCCAGGACGCGGGCGAGTTCCGCACCGACGTCGAAGCGAGCGCGCTCGCCGTCGTCGTGATGGGCACCATCCAGATGCTCGCGCTCTCTACGTCCAACCCGCGGCCTCCCGCGCAGCTTCAGGCCGTTCGGGATGGCCTCGCCACGCTCCTCCGACCACCAACCAGCAGCCGCTCGAAGAGCGGAGTAGGGTCCCCATGAAACGCTCCCGTTTGGCTCCAGCACTCGCGGTCGCCGCGCTCGCCCTGGGGGGGTGCGCCCCCCTGCCCGTGACGACTCACGACAGTCCTGCCCTCGGTGGAGCCAGGGCGCGCGTCGTCGAGCTTCCGGCGGCGCCGGGCGCGGGCCAGCCGCGCGACGTTCGTGTGCTCGTCGATGAGCCCGCGCTGAAGCTCGCGACGATCGTGCTCCGCCAGGGAACGCTGCTGCCCGAGCATCACTCTCCGGTTCCCGTCACCATCCAGGCGCTGCAGGGCGCCGGCACGGTGACCGCGGGGGCCGATCGCTTCCGCGTCGACGCGACACACGCCGTGGTCCTCGCGCCGCACGTGCCGCACGCCGTACTGCCAGATCCTGGAACCGATCTCGTCCTGCTCGTGCATCACCTCGGTCGCGGAGAGGAGACGCACCCATGAAGACCGTCATGAACTCGGTCGAGAGCGCGACCGCGCGGCCGACGTCGCTTGCTGGCTCGTCGAGCGAGAGCGTCATCGACGAGCGGTGGTCGACGACCACCATGGTGCTGCACTGGGCTTCCGTCGCGCTCATCGTCGGGCTCGCGGCCGCTGGCTTCGTGATGACGGACCTCCCGCCCGACTCGAGCCTGCGGCTGCTCGTGTCGCGGCTGCACACGGTGTCAGGCTTGACGCTCATGCTGCTCACCGTGTCGCGAGTCGTCGTTCGATGGCGTGGCAGGAGCCACGCGCCGCTGCCGCTGCCGCTGCCGCCGCTGCACCGGCGCGGCGTCAGCGCCGTGCATGCGTTGCTCTACGCGGTCATCTTCGCGCTCGGTGCGAGCGGCTTCCTGACCGGGGCGCTCAGCACCTGGCCCGGCTACCTTCGAGGGGAGCTCGCGATGGCTCCGGAGCTCGAGCGCCTCGCGTCGCGTCAGGTCCACGAGGCGCTCGTGTTCGTGCTGCTCACCCTCGTCGCATTGCACGTCGGTGGGGTGCTCGTGCAAGAGCTGCGGTTCGGCGGCGCGCTCCGCAGGATGGTTCCTTTTCTCGGCCGGTCGCCGTCCAGATGAAGCGAAGAAGGAAGCTCATCGCCGTCGTCGCCGGCGCGGTCCTGTTCGTGGCGGCCTTCTTCTGGCTGCTCACCACCCGCGGCCCGTTGGCCCCGGTGGGGGTGCAGACCGCCCGCGTCGTCCGCGCTGACTTGAGTCCCAGCGTGTTCGGCATCGGCACCGTGGATGCGCGCTTGGCGTACGCGGTCGGTCCGATTGCTCCGGGGCGAGTGCTGCGCGTGCTGGTGGATCAGGGCGAGGTGGTGAAGGCCGGGCAGCTCCTGGCGGAGATGGAACCCGTCGACATGGACCGCCGCGTTCAGGCGTCGCAGAGCGCCGGGTCGCGTTCGCGTCAGGGGGTGCAGGTCGCAGATGCGCAGGTGGCTGAAGCGGCAAGCCGCGCCCAGCTCGCCCAGCTCAATCGCGGCCGCGATCGAGAGCTCTTCAAGCAACAGGTCATCAGCAAGCAAGCGCTGGATCAAAGCAGCCAAGCAGCCGAGGCGGCGGAGGCAGCGCTCGCAGCGGCGCGTGCCAACGCGGCGGCTGCAAAGCAGGATGTCCAGCGTGTGGACGCCGAGTCGCGCGGCGTGGGCAGCTTGCGTGACAGCCTGAGGCTCGTGAGCCCGGTGGACGGCGTGATCGTCTCGCGGGAGGCCGAGCCGGGGACCACAGTGGTCGCCGGACAGGCCGTGCTGCGCCTCGTCGTCCCCGAGAGTCTGTGGGTTCGGACGCGTGTTGACCAGTCGCGTGCCGAGGCCGTGCAGGTGGGGCAACCTGCCAGCATCGTGCTTCGCTCGGCCCGCGACAACGCGGCGATGCCGGGCCGGGTGGCCCGCATCGAGATGCAGAGCGATCCGGTGACCGAGGAGCGGGTCGTGGCTGTGAGCTTCGAACCGCCGCCGGCCCGTCTGTACCTGGGCGAGCTGGCGGAGGTCACCATCCGGCTGCCAGTCGAGCCTGGCGTGCTCGTCCTGCCCAGCGCCGCCATCGCCCGCGAGGGTAGCCAGACCGGTGTCTGGCAGGCCGTGAACGGCCGTGCTCGTTTCAAGCCGGTCGGCATCGGCAGCCAGGGCCAGGCGGGCGTGGCCCAGATACTCACCGGTCTGAGCGAAGGCGACAGCATCATCGCCTACAGCTCGGCACTGCTCGGGAACGACGTTCGCGTGCGCGAACAAAAAGTCGATCAGCCATGATCAACCTGGCTCGCCGCGACGTCGGCAACCACCTCGGCAGCTACCTGCTCACGGGCATCGGTCTGGGGCTGCTGATCGGGATCACCTTGACCATGGCTGGGGTGTATCGGGGCATGGTGGACGACGCCAAGGTGTTGCTGCGCGCCGGCAGAGCAGACATCTGGGTCGTGCAGCAGAACACGCTCGGACCGTTCGCCGAACCTTCCAGCCTGCAGGACGATGCCTATCGCAGCCTCGAAGGCCTCCCCGGCGTCGCGGAAACAGGCAACGTGGCCTACCTCACCATGCAGGTGAGCCATGCCGGAAAGGACCAGCGTGTGATGGTCGCGGGCTTCGAGCCTGGGCGGCTCGGCGGCCCTCCCTTTCTCGTCGCCGGGCGCCCCATCGCCCGAGCTCACTACGAGGCGGTGGCCGATGCCAAGACCGGCTTCAAGGTGGGCGACCGCATTCGCATTCGTCGCGACGACTACACTGTCGTGGGGCTCACGCGGCGCATGGTGTCTTCGAGTGGCGATCCGATGCTGTTCATTCCGCTCAGGGACGCCCAGGAAGCGCAGTTCCTCAAGGACAACGAGTCCATCGTCAACGACCGCAGTCGCCTGGCTGCCAACCCCGCCGTGAATCGCCCTGGTCAGCCGGGCGTACTGCATGCGGTCGAGGCCATCCAGACCGCGAGCCACAGGGTGAACGCCGTTCTGGTGCGGGTGGAGCAGGGACAGAGCCCGCGCCAGGTGGCCGACAACATCAAGCGCTGGAAGCACCTCACCGCTTACACCAACGCCGACATGGAGGAGGTCCTGGTGGCGAAGCTGATCGCCACCGCGGCGAAACAGATTGCCCTGTTTCTCGTCATCCTGGCGGTGGTGAGCGCCGCCATCGTGGCCTTCATCATCTACACGATGACGCTCGGCAAGATAAAGGAGATCGCCGTCCTGAAGCTGATCGGCACCCGCGACCGAACGATCGCCTCGATGATCATGCAGGAGGCGCTGGGCCTGGGGTTCATCGGCTTCTTCGTCGGCAAGTTCGCCGCCACCCTGTGGGCGTCGGCGTTTCCGAAGTACGTCCTCCTGGAGACCGGCGACGCGATACGCGCGTTCGCGCTCACCCTGGTGATCTGCGCGCTGGCCTCCGTGCTGGCGATTCGTGCGGCGCTGCGCATCGATCCGGCCGAGGCGATTGGTGGATGAAGCCATGAGCACGACCGAACCGGCGATCCTCATCGAGAACCTCACCAAGCGGTACGGCAGCGGGGCCACCGCCGTGGACGCGCTGAAGGGCGTGGACATGAGGGTCGAACCTGGCGAAGTGGTGGGGCTGATCGGTCCCTCCGGCTCCGGCAAGACGACGTTGTTGAAGTGCCTGGGGGCGGTGATCGAGCCGACGTCTGGACGCTTCACCCTGGCCGGGGAGGTGATCTACGACGACGGGTGGAAGAGAGCCGACTTGCGCGCGCTACGCCGCGACCGCATCGGCTTCGTGTTCCAGGCGCCCTACCTCATCCCGTTTCTCGACGCGACCGACAACGTGGCGCTGCTCCCCATGCTGGCGGGGGTGGCCAATCCGGTGGCACGCGCGACGGCGCTGGAGATGCTGACCGCCCTGGACGTGCAGCATCGGGCACACGCACGCATTCCCGAGCTGTCCGGCGGCGAGCAGCAGCGTGTGGCCATCGCCCGGGCGCTGGCCAACAAGCCGCCGATCATCCTGGCCGACGAGCCCACCGCCCCGCTGGACAGCGAGCGCGCCCTCGCCGTCATGAAGATCCTCAACCGCCTCGCACATGAGTTCCAGACCGCGATCATCGTGGTCACCCACGACGAGAAGATCATTCCCACGTTCAAGCGCATCTACCATATTCGCGACGGCAAGACGTACGAGGAGGCTGGCGAGGGGAGGCCGGTGTGACACTCACACGGTGGGCCGTGGCTCGCATGTAATGGCGTCGGCACGGGGCTCGGCCTCTCCATCTCGCCTCGCCTCGCATCGTGACGGATTGTGCAGAATGCTTCGCTACGGCTCACGCGCGGCCCCATTCCGACGCGTCGGCGTCCCGCATCCGACGGCGTCCTTGACCGGGATTGATGGGTGCAGCGGAGCTGACGGTCGGCTTCGCGCCTGGTCGACGTTTCACGCTCGGCCTCGTTTGGTGCGTGAGGTTTCGTGGCCAGTAGGTAGCGCTCGCCGCAGGAGTTGCTCCAAGGTCTTCCACATCAGCGCGGTACGTCTCGGATCACCCGGCGCGTCCGAGAACACCAGCGCCATCGCGGCGCCGTGCACGAGAAGCACGAGAGCGTCGAGCTCGAGCCCCGGCGCCACGATACCCGCGGTCTGCGCCGCGTGAAGGCACCTGCGGATATGGACGGCTCCACGTGCACGGATCTCCCGCACCCTCGCCGCACCTGCAGGCCCTGCTGCGAAGGAGAGGTCCTCGGAGAACAGGAGCCGCGCCACTCCCGCGTTCTCGTGCACGACGCTCATCCGGTGGGCCATGAAGCGCCCGAGCTCCTCGATGGGATCGAGATCGGCAGGCGGAGCCGCTTCGCCGAACAGCTCTTCAATCCGGTCGATCGCGGCGAGCACGATCTCGGCCTTGCTGGCAAAGTGACGAAAAATCGAGCCTTCGGTGATTCCCACCTCCTCGGCGATGGCCGCCGTGGTGAAACGCGCGAGTCCGTGGCGCGCAATGATCCGGAGCGCCGCGTCGGCGATCTGGGGTCGTCGAACCTCACCCGGTTCACGCTTGGTCATGGGCTTCTTTCTTCCAGTCCACGAGGTGCAGGGTCTCCACGAAGAGCACGTAGAGGTTGCGTATTCGCGAGGCGTCGCGGCGCTCCGTCGGTCGCACGCGCATGATGACGTCGATGAGGCGATCTTGCTCACGCAGCGAGGTCAGCTTCGTGCCCGAGAACGCCATCATGGAGGCCGATGCGATGTCCGCGTTCGTGATGCGAGCGCTCGCGACGCGCACCTCGACGGGCGTCACCGCGGGCTTCCCCGACGAAACGCGGTAGACCTCCGTACGCGCCCCGGCGACGCGGTTCCGCAGGAGCCGCTGGAGCCGGCCGACGTCGTCCCGAGCGTGCGCAAGTGGCCAGGGACGCCGAACGCGAGATTCAACTTCGTGCGCGGCTCGAGCGAGCCGGCGTAGGAGCTTCCGGTGTGCGCTGCTTCCGTGCGGGCCTGCACGACTCGCACGGCTCGAGGGCCGGGAGGAGGCGCTGGAGACCGATTGCTGCAGCCCACGCCGATGGCGCCCGCCACGAGGACGCTCAGGATGGAAACGAAAATTCGCACGAACGGCCTTTCCGAGAGGTCTCAGCGGGCGCCGGGCGCGGGCGCGGCGAGGAGGCGACTCTTGCCTCTACAACCCACGGCCGCACAAACTCGCCAGCTCACGACAGTCCAGAACAGAGTCCGCAACGAGAGCGCTACCACAGTACGCGTCTCGAACGCGCCGCCGCCCGCGACATGCACGCCGAACGCCGCGAACGTCAACGCGGTGACCGCGGCGAGCGCGACGCCGAGCCGGGCGGCCCAGCTGCGGCCGAGCACGATCCCCGCGCCGGCGAGCACGTAGGCGAAGCCCGCGAGGAAATTCACCCAGACGACGAACGAGACGTAGTGCCCGGCCGCCAGGCGCGCCGCGCCGTCACCGAAGAGCACGCCGCCCCCCTCCCCAAGGGTCGCTACCCCGAAGACGATAGCGGCGACGCCGAGGAGCGAGGCGGACCACGAACGCCCTGTGAGAGGAGTGGTATCCATGCCCAATGATGTAAGCAAGTACTTGCTTACATTCAATGGGCAAGGCATATTTTGTTCGAGGACGCAGATCCGGCCGTCGTCGTGGTCGAACCAGGAGCCCAGCATGCGTGTGTCCAGGCGGAAATCGCTGTTCATGGCCATCGCGGCGCCGGTCGTCGTGTGGACGAGCGCCGCGCACGCGCTCGAGCCGACAGCGGACGGCTGGTATCACACCGGCGACGGTGTCCGCGTGAAGACGGTCGTCTTCGTGGAGATCAGGGCCTACGTGATCAGCCACTACATGAGGACCCTTCCCGGCACGAAGTCGAAGCAGGCGGTGATGGAGATCGACACGGAGAAGCGGTTCGCGTTTCGGATGCTGCGCGACGTCGGCGCAGGCAAGATCAAGAACATGTTCCGGGACGCGTACGCTCTCAACGGCTACGCAGACGCTGCGGCGATCGGCGCGTTCGTCGGTGTGTTCACCGCGGATCTGAAAGAGAAGCAGACAACGACCATCTCGTACGACGCGGCCGCCCAGGCCACGACGGTCACGACCGAGGGCGGCGGGACCGCCACCGTCCGCGGGCTCGCGTTCATGCGAGCGACCTGGAGCCTCTGGTTCGGCAAGACCGATCAGCCGCAGCTCGGCGACGCCCTCATCAGCAAGATCTAGACAGCAGAAGGAGAATCGCATGAGGCGCTCCACACTCGTTACAACCGTCGCGCTCGTTGCGCTCGCACTGGGCGGCTGCGCCACCCAACCGCCGGCGACTCATCACATGCCCACACTCGCTGGGCCCACGGCTCGCGCCGTCGATTTTCCGGTGCCGGCCGGGCCGGGCGAGCCGCGTGAGGTGCACGTCCTCGTCGACGAGCCCGCGCTGAAGCTCGCCACCCTCGTGCTTCGAAGGGGAACGGTGCTGCCCGTACATCAGTCGCCGGTTCCGGTCACCATTCAGGCGCTGCAGGGCGCCGGTACGGTGACGGCGGGGAGCGAGCGATTCCGGATCGACCCGGCCCACGGCGTGGTGCTCGCGCCGAACGTGCCGCATGCCGTGGAGCCCGACGCGCAGACCGACCTCGTGCTGCTCGTGCATCACCTCGGCCGCGGCGAGGAGGCTCATCCGGCTCATCATCCGGCTCACCCATGAAAACCGGACGCTACTGACGCGCCGACCGGAGAGATTGGCCCGGCGAGTCGCCGCCGCTATGACAGGCGGCATGTCGGGCGGAAACCGGAGAGGGCTCCCGGCGACCGATTTCGTCAGGGCGCCGGAGCTCGAGGCGTCGCCGGTGGCGCGCGTCTTCACGGACACCGAAGACCACACGCTCGTCCAGCGCCGGCTGGGGCTGGTGTACGGGCTCTTCGCGCTCATCCTCGGCGGCTTCTTCACCCTCGCGCTCGTCGTGAGCGGCATCGTCCTCCCGGCGCGATTCTGGGAGACCAACGTGTCCGTCATGAGGCTGGGACACCTCATCGCGGTCGCAGGGCTCGCGGCGGCGTGGGCGCTCTGCCTGGGAAAGCCGAGGCCCGCGTGGCTGCTCGCGGCGATCGATCTCGTCGGCTCGCTCGCGGTCCTGACGATGGTCTCCATCATGATCGCGTTCGCGCCCGCGGGATGGCGGACCCAGCTGATGGGCACGGGGTTGTTCGTCTTCGTGATCACGTTGCGCGCCGCCCTGGTGCCGAGCCCCCCCACGTGGACTGCCGTCGTCTGCGTGATCGCCGCCTTGCCCGTCCCCCTCGGCGCCTACGTGGCGACGCTGCACGACCCCACCTGGTCCGAGGCACTCTTCCCCCGCATCGCGGTCCTCCTGATCGTCACCGGCTGGTGCGTCGCCGGCACCGCCTCCGCGTACGCGATCTCGCGGATCGTCTACGGCCTCCGCGCCGAGGTGAAGAGCGCAATGCGCCTGGGGCAGTACACGCTCGAGGAGAAGATCGGCGAGGGCGGGATGGGCACCGTCTACCGTGCCAGACACGCGCTCCTCCGTCGTCCGACGGCGATCAAGCTCCTCTCGCCGGAGCGCTCCGGCGCTGCGAACGTGAAGCGCTTCGAGCGCGAGGTCCAGCTCACGAGCCTCCTCACGCATCCCAACACCATCGCGATCTACGACTACGGCCACACGCAGGACGGTGCCTTCTACTACGTGATGGAGCTGCTCGACGGCATCTCCCTCCACGATCTCTGCGAGGAGGACGGCCCGCAGCCGGCCGGACGGGTCACCTTCATCCTCGCGCAGGCGGCGAGCGCGCTCGCCGAGGCGCACGACGCGGGCCTGATTCACCGCGACGTGAAGCCGGCCAACATCATGCTCTGCGAGCGCGGCGGAATGGCGGACTTCGTGAAGGTGCTCGACTTCGGGCTGGTAAAGGACATGACCGAGTCGGAGTCGACCGATGCCGCGCGCTCGTCGGCCGACGCGATTGCCGGAACGCCCCTCTACATGGCGCCGGAGACCGTCACGAACCCCAAGGAGGTCGACGCTCGCGTCGATATCTACGCGCTCGGCGCGGTCGGCTACTGGCTTCTCACGGCCGAGCCCCCTTTCGAGGGCGCGAATCTCGTCGAGGTCCTCAGCCACCACCTCCACAGCATCCCGAAGACGCCATCGGAGCGGCTCGGTCGGGAGGTGCCCACTGAGCTCGAGGCGCTCATCATGAAGTGCCTCGCGAAGACGCCCGGTGATCGCCCGGCGAGCATGCACGAGCTCGCTGGCGCGCTGCGCGCCCTGGAAACGCGGCTTGCGTGGAGCGAGGCGGAGGCCCACGCGTGGTGGCATGCTCGGAGCTCGAGCAAGAAGCTCGCCGCTGAGAGGCTCGGTGCTCAGCTCTCGGCGCCGCTCGGTCCAGTAGCTCGCCAGCCATGACCGAGCCCAGGTTACGGAATGGGGACCGCGAGGGTCGCGAGGACGGCAGGCTCCATGGCGTTGGGCCCGATCATGTCGAGAAAGCGGAGCGCCGCGGGTCCTGGATGGACAGCCAGCTGCTCGAGCTCGGAGGGGCGAATCGTCTGGTAGAGGAGCACCACCTCGATCGTTCCTCGTGCCGGCGGCGTCGCCACGCGGTAGCTCACGGTGTCGCTCGCAGGGACGAAGTCGGCATCGTTCTCCGTCCCGACGGGATGCGCGAGGGTCGAGCGCGAGTCGGCACGATCGAACCCGTCCGGAAGCACTCGATCGTCCTTCAGGTATCCGGTCGCGTCGAGAAGGTTTCCGGCCGCCTTGCCCTCCGCGCTGCGCATGATCGCTTCCCAGACCTGCACTTCCGAGCGTTGTGAGATCTCGGAGAGGTGAGGCAAGACGGCATCCTTGCCGTCCAGGATGACTCCAGCGCCGTCGACGATTCGGCCGCCTCGGTGGCCGCCCGACTCGAAGACGACCAAGCCGGCTTCATCCGTGACGCGGAAGTGGAGCCACATGCGTCGCGACGGGTAGGCGGTCGGCAGCTTGTGGCCCGTGAGGTTGTCGACGCGAATCCTCACGATGAGCTCCGAGCCCGATCGCTCGGTTCCCGCGACGACGAGGCGGGCGGCCGTTCGAAGGCTCGCGTCGGCGCGGTTGGCCTCGGCAAACAAGAGCTCGGGCGGAGCGTCGAACCCTGCCCACGTTCGCTCGTTGGCGAGTACGCGCAGCATGAGCCCGTTGGCTCCGACGAAGGTGTGGCGGCCGAACGGTGAACGCTTGGATAGCCGGTTCCCGCCCGGACGCAGCGAGAGCACCGTCGAGATGGCGGCGCCGTCGTCGTCTACCGTCGGCATGTGGCAATCCTGACAGGACTTGCCTCCGGGCTTCGCGAACGAAGAGACGCTCCACTCGACGAAGGGGCCCTGCTCGAGCGTGTCAGGCCCCGCCGGCGCTCCCGTTGCGTCGAGGGAGTGAGTCACCACGGTATGGCACGAGCCGCATAGCCCGCTGTCACGGGTGTGCGCCGAGGCGACCGGCGTGTAGCCGACCTGCTGCTGCATCGGCATCGAGAACGGACTCTCGTGCGGGCCGAAGATGGTCCGGCTCGTGTCGACCACGTACCCACCCGTGAAGCTCGCTGCGGTCCCGAGATTGGTGGGCTGGATCTGATGGCAGAGCGAGCACGTCACGCCGTCACGGCCCACGACGGACTCGTTCGACGGCCCTCGGGTCAGGTCCGTGAACGACAGAACCTTGCCGGCGGCCTGGAGCTCCACGTTGGCCGCGGGTGCGTGGCACCGAGTGCACGTGCTCATGACCGTCGACTCTGCCCCGGGATGGGCCGACAGCTCGTGCTCGAGGACGGCGAGGTAGTAGGGGTCGCGCGCTGCGAGCCCCATCATCGAGCCACGCCACGACGAAGACGGGGATACGTCTCTGCCCTTGTCGTCGCGGAGCGCGCTCGAACCCGCGGATGCGGCATGACAGACGGCGCACTCGTCGCTCGTCATGAAGCGCTCCGTGCGCGCGCTGCTCGCAGCCGCGAGCGGCTCGAGGCGGGCGCCCGGAAGACCCTGCCATGGGCTGGTCCCTCCTCCGGACGGCGGAAGCCCGCCGTCGACCGGCTCGAGCGGCTCGACCGGCTGGGAGCGGTCGCGCCCGCACGCGATGAAGCCCGTGGCGACGACGAGAAGAAGAAGGCCCAGGGAAGCGCGCGACATGCCCGCTTGGAGCCACCCTGCGAGCTGGAGGGTTCGCGCAATCGATGCGCGGCGGGCCACGTCACACTTCACTTCGCGCGGGCGCGCCCTCGCAGGCTCGGCCGTGGAACCCTTTTTGGCCGCAGAAGGCTCCAAGCTCGAAGGAGGTGTGCCGTGACAGACCGGAGCGACGGCACCGCGCGTAGCGACCGAGGTCTCGCCGAATCGTGCGAGGCGTGTAAGTCGACGCCCGTGGAACGCGGACCGCCAACCTCGGTAGGGTGGGGGCCATGAGTCCGGCGACGACACGTCCCCGCGGAGCGCGGGCGCGGGCCCCGGCGAAAGAGCCTGGCGGCGTCTCCTTCGAGCACGACCTGCCGGCGGAGGTCCCGTGGTTCGTCGGTCGTCAGCGAGAGCTCGAGCGCGCAGCGCAGTGGTTGGAGACGGCGCCCGTCCTCCTCATCTGCGGGATCCCCGGCATTGGAAAGACGGAGCTCGCCTATCGGTCGGCGCGCGCGCTCCGCGAGCTCCCCGCATTCCGGAGTGCACGGACGCTGATTGCCCGGCTGCGTGGCACGACGGGGGCCGCCGAGCTCCTTGCAGGCCTCTGTCGTGAGCTGCGGCCACGCCCAGGGCGCGGCTCTTCGAAGAAGGGAGAGAGCGCGCTTCGCTGCGCGACCGAGGCGCTGGAGGCACCTCACGTCATCATCCTCGATGCCTTCGAGAACCTCGACGACGAGGCCGCGGCCTTGCTCCTCGATGGTCTCAGCAGGCATCAGAGGGCGAGCCGTGTCCTCGTCACATCGAGGCGAGCACCACGTGCTCACATCGGCGCAGCTCCGATCCCGATCCTCAGCCTCGATGCGCTCGACGAGGCAAGCGCGATGCGGCTCGTCGAGACGACGGGCTGCGGACTGGGCCTCGACCGCCCCGTTCTCGAGGACCTCGTTCGGAAGGCGAGCGGCAGTCCCTACGAGATCCAGCGTCGACTCGAGGGGGTCGCCATGCCGACGACGCGGCTGCCCGACGTCCTCGCCGACTTCATCCGCGCTCTGCCCCCTGGCCCCCGCGGGCTGCTGTTGCGCCTCTCGCTGCTGCCCGCGGACGTGACGCCCAAGATGTGCAGCAAGAAGCTCGGCGCGATCTGCTCGGACGCTCATCTCCGCGTCCTCTCCGACAGCGTGCTCGTCACCGGCTCGGCGCCCATGCGCGTCCACGAGATCGTTCGGGACGCCGCGCGCCGCGGCGCGACACCATCGGAGATCCGCGCGGCGGCCCAGATGATCGCGGCTTGCCTGTCCACGACCGACGGCGGTGAGGCATCCCCGTCCAACCTGGTCGCGGCGGCGCGAACGCTGGCGGACGCCGGTCAGAACGACGCGTGCGTCGCGCTCGTCGAGCGGCACTACCCCACGATCGCTCGTGCAGGGCTGGATGAAGGCTTGCTTGGGCCGCTCGAGCAGGTCTCCCCGGAGGTGCGTGATCGGTCCACTGCCGATGCGCTGCACGCGCGCATCCTGTTCAGGCTCGGGCGAATCGCCGACGCGGAGCGCGTCCTTGCCGGGCATGGCGCCCCGAGCGCGGACCCGCACCGGTCTCTCCTCACGGGAGCCATCCTTCAGAGGCGCGGCCGACTGGACGAGGCGCTCGAGTGGTGGGGGCGTGGCCCGCGAGGTCGGTGTGACCGCGCGACGGAGATCGGACGTCGTTTGCAGATCGCCGCGACGCTTGCGCTCGCCGGGCGAGCCTCCGCCGCCCACGCCGAGCTGGCGAAGCTCGGCCCCGTGGAGCGCGAACGTGACACGCGAAAGGTGGCCCTCGTGCGGGCGTTCGCCTTCGCGATGGAGCGACGCTTCGTGGAGGCCGAGCGGTCGCTCAAGACCATGAGGCGCTCGAGCGAGGACGCCGACGATATCGACGCGAGCGCGCTCACGCTGCGTGTGCTCGTCGCGAGCGAGTCCGACGATGTCCGGACGGCCAAGGAATACCTGACTGAGCTCGTCGCGGTTGCGAGCACCGTCGCTTGTCCGACCGCCTGGCTCGACGTCGCGACCGGCGTGGTCGAGCTCGCCGCGGGGGACTGCCGCTCCGCCACGGTCACGCTCGGTCGCGCGCTCGCGCAGCTGTCGACCCGCGGCGACGACCCCATGCGCTCGCTCTGCGCTCAGTTCCTCGCCCGGGCGCACCTCGCGACTGGGCGGACCGACAAGGCCATCGACGTGCTCTCCGAGACGAGCTCGTCGATCACGGTAGGCTCCCTCTCGGTCTCCTCGCTCGCGCTGCTCGCGAGGACCCTGGCGTCGTGCGGAGGCTCGAAGCAGGTGGACGAGCTGCTCGCCCTCGCGACGCAGCGAGCGTCGGCATCCCCACGCGCGTCTGCCGTCGTGCAGCAAGCGCGTGCCTTCGTGCTCGGCCTCGCGGGCGACGTGGAGGGCGCGCGAGCCGAGCTCGTACGCGCGGAGGCGAACGCGGCGGGAGACCTGTCGAGCGAGATGAGCATCGCGCTCGAGCGCGCCGAGGTGGAGCTACTCGGTGGGGATGCGACCCGCGCCCTCGAGGATGCCCGGGCAACACGCGCGTACTACTCGAGCACGGGCCGCGCCTACCTCGAAGCGCGCGCTGCCGTCAGCGTTGCGACCGCGCTGCTCGTCCTCGGGAGGCCCAAGGACCATGCCGTCTACGAGGAGGCCCTCCAACGTGGCCGCCTCCTCGTCGCCCAGGGCGGCTACGAGCACCTCGCCGCGCGCATCGCGACGCTCAAGGTCGCCTCCTCCCGCCGCGACGGCGCCGAGCCGCCCGCGTTCAATGGGCCGGCCGAGGCGGGGTTCGAGATCGACGTCTTTCGCTTCATCACCTCTCCCGGGACCTTCCCGCGCGTTCCACCGGGCGTGAAGCGATTCGTCGAGGGGCTCGGCGGCACGCCGGGGTCCCAGCTGCTGGTCGTCGACCCGCAGGGCGCGCGCACGGTGTCGGGCAAGGGCCTCGCGGAGATCGTGGCCGAGTACGATCTCCTCGTCGATCTCGAAGAGGGAGTCCTTCGCTCCCGTCACTTCGAGGCTCCCGTCTCCGTGACGGATTTCATGGCGCGACTCATCGGTCGGCTCGCAGAGGCCGCCAGCCCGGTGTCGCCCAAGCGTCTGTTCGAGGACGTGTGGAACGGGCCTGAATACCATCCGTTGAGGCACCGGAACGCGCTCTACGTCGCGGTCGCGCGCGCGCGCAGGATCCTCAGCGTCGCTCTCGGACGACCGGACGTCGTGTCGTCGCGGGCCGGAGGCTGGATCTTCGGGAGCAACCTGGTCGTCGGCGTGTTGCGCCCTTCGACGCGCTCGCGCGGTCGGCGAAGCGTCGTGCTCGCGCTAGCTCTAGCGTCAGACAGATCCGATCAGACGAAGTAAGCACGCGCGCGGAGATGCACGTGGTCGACTGGAAATTATGGGTTCGCTGCTGTCTCTAAGCCCACGGCAGATCGTGATCAGCTCGGTGGTCGTCGTCCTGCTGGGGTCTCAGGTGGCGCTCTTCGTCTGGCTGCGTGGGCGTGCCACATCCAGGTTGGAGCCCGCCCCCAGCGCGATCGCAACGAGCTCGGCTCTGGGCAAGACCGCGCTCGGAGGCCCGCATGGACCGGAGGTCGCTTCCGCGACCGCGCCACCGACATCTTCTTCCGAAGCGTCGCACAACCCGCTGGAGGTTCAGCCCTCGGTACACACCGCGGCCGTCGCACTGCCAGCCCGACCGGGAGCGGCGGCCCCGATCGGGGCGCGCCCAACGTCGGCCACGCACGTCGCCGATACCGTGTCACCGCAACGCGTGAGTGTCGCGCCAGCCCCGCCCGCCCCCTCGGTGCCCACGCCAGAGCCGACAGTCGCTTCGGCACCCACCGGCGCCGCATCGAGCGTCGCGCCTCCCGCGGCCGCGCAACCCCCGGCGCGCGCTCCCGAGCCAGCGCCGGCGCCCGCCCGCCCGCCGACGCCACGTGTCTCCGGAGGAGGTGACGTCGGTGCCGGACGCGGCCTCATCGGCAGCCGATGTGCGGGGTGCCATGGCGTGTCTCCGACGCGGTACTCGCGCACACAGTGGCAAGCCTTCTTCGCCTCGGGGCGCCACGACAGATACGAGCCGCTGGGCGACCGGGTGTCGGCCGGAGAGATGGCCTCGATCCTCGCGTACGTGAGGGAGAACGCCGCGGACGCGGAGCATGATCAGGGAGCTGGTGTTCGATGAGAATGACGTGTCGCTTCGTTCCGGTCCTGGCGCTTGCGCTCGGGTCGCGAACGGCAAGTGCCCAGGCCGCGGGCCCCGCCGGCGCTACCCCGCCCGCTCCGCCCACCGTCCCCGCCCCGCTCCCGCTGCCGTCGTACGATGAACAGCCCGCCGCTCAGCCTCAGGGGCCGCGCAAGCCCGAGGACGACGTTCACGAGCGCCTGCGTCAGATGGAGAGGCGGGTCGACGAGGTGGAGAAGGCCTCCGCGCTCCAGCGGATCCAGTGGGGCGGCGAGTACCGCACCATCATCTCGGCCTACAAGTATCACGGGCCCTCTCCCGACGGCGCACGCGGCCCGGACGGTCGACCCATCATCGTCGACCGTTCGAATCCCGAGCAGTGGCTGCACCGCGTCCGCCTCAATCTCCGCGCCGAGCCGCTCGACAACCTCCGCTTCACGGCGCGCCTCACGATGTTCAAGCGGTTCGGCTCGAACACCGCGACGCCCTTCCCGCAGGACTCCTCGGAGACCCGGATCCCGCGCGACAACGGGGTGCGCTTCGAGCGTGCATGGCTCGACTGGTTCGTCACGCCGTGGCTGGCGCTGTCGGTCGGTCGGATCTCCTACACCGACGGGCCGCCGAGCGAGCTCCGGGAGAACCGCAAGCAGCCCGACGCCACCTGGGGCCAGCAGATGGTCGACGGGGAGTACGACACCGCGGACGTGACCGTCCGCCTCGGCGAGCACGCCCTGGTGCGTGGCTTCTACGCGTCATGGGCGTTCCCGCGTCAGGACGACCTCTTCTCGAACTTCCTCTTCCTGAACAACGGAACGGACAACCTTCGCATCATCGGCACCAACGTCGACTTCAAGGTCGAGGCCGCGGGGAAGCTCTTCGCCCAGCTCGGCGCGTACCACGTGCCGGAGTTTCGACCGTTCAGCGTTCCCATCCCCAGTCCGCGGCCGGCGGCGAACCCGACCAACGTTCCGGCGCCCTTCAACGGCGGATACCTGTTTCCCTCGGCGCTCCCCAGCTCGCTCGGTTCGTACACCAACCTGAGCTTTCTCCTGACCTGGAAGGACATCGCCGCGAGCGGGCTCGACGTGTTCGCGTCGGGCGCCGTCGGATTCCTCAACCCGAACGACAAGGGGATCTCGTACCCGCTCGGACCGAACGGCGAGGCTGTCCCGCTGCTCGCGCTCTCGTCCGCCGACGCGGACGACCACACGACGTTCTTCGCCTTCGCCGGCATGCGGTACACGCTGCCGTTCGGCGAGGCCGTGGCTCCGAAGCTGGGCTTCGAGTTCAACCATGGCTCTCGCTACATGATCTCGTTCTCGTCGCCGACCTCGGACCTCACGAACAAACTCGGCAACCGCGGCGAGGCCTACGAGGGCTACATCATCCAGCCGATCAACGAGCGTCTCTTCATGCGGTTCTCGTACTCGTACATCGACACGCGCTACTCGGGAGGCTTCTTCGGCCCCTCCGCCAAGTTCGTACCGGCGTTCGGCGGCACGGCGCCGGCCGTGGACCAGCACCTGCATACGCTCAGCCTCCTCCTCAACGCCACCTTCTGATGCAGGTGTCCTCCCATGGGTGACTCCGAATCCGCGCCCGCGCCCGTACCGATCCCGCCCGACAGCTCGTTCGAGCTCGACAAGCACGAGATCATCCGTCCCCTGGCGACGGGCGGAATGGCCCAGCTATTTCTGGCGTGGCAACACGGAGCGGGAGGGGTCAAACGGCGCGTCGTGGTGAAGCGCATTCACCGACACCTCGTGAGCGAACCCGAGTTCGTCGAGATGTTCCTCAACGAAGCCAGGATCGCCGCGGGGCTCTCCCATCCGAACATCGTGCACATCTACGACGTGGTCGAGACGAACGACGGGGATACCGTCCTCGTCATGGAGTACGTGAACGGCGTCTCCGTGCATGCGCTGCTCCGTGCGGCGCGCCAGAAGGGGCTGCGGTTGCCTCTCGGGTTCGCCGTCAACATCGCGCTCGCGGTCGCGGAGGCGCTCGAGTACGCCTACAACTCCGTGGGCCCCGACGGGCACTCCCTCAGGATCGTCCACCGCGACGTGTCGCCCTCGAACGTGCTCGTCTCGATCGAGGGAAGGGTCAAGCTGGTCGACTTCGGGATCGCGAAGGCGCTCGCCAACGGGAGCGTCACCAAGACCGGCCACGTCAAGGGCAAGTATCGGTACATGGCCCCCGAGCAGCTGAAGGGCGAGCTGCTCGACGCGCGCACCGATCTCTTTGCGCTGGGCGCGATGCTCTACGAGATGACGACCGGAGCGCGGGCGTTTCCGGGCAGCTCGGACGCCGAGATCATCACCGCTCTTCTGAGCGCGGAGGTCGTGCCGCCCTCGAAGCACATTGTCGACTATCCCGCCGAGCTCGAGCGCATCGTGTTGCGCTGCCTCTCGCGCGATCGCGAGGGCCGTCCGAGCTCGGGCCGAGAGCTCATCGACGAGCTCGAGGGATGCGCGACCATCTGCGACTGGACCATGCGCTCGGTCTCCCTGGGCGCATTCGTCAGATCGCTGTTTCCCGCGCAGCTCGAGATCGAGCCGCCGCCGTCGGCGTCGGGGCCACGCGCGATGACTCCGCGGCGCCCCATGGCGACCGAGCCGCTCCTCGCGCCCCTCCAGATGTCCACCATGCCCTTGACCGTTCCCCATCGGCGCGATCGGCGCGCGGAGCCCGAGATCGATGTGACGGTCGAGGAAGAGCGGCGACCGCGGCCCCCCATCCTGGATGCAAGGACGCTCCTGATCGTCACGTTCCTCGTGATCGCGAGCGCGGTCTTCTGGCTCCTCGTCTACCCGCAGCTCGGCTGAGGTCTCGGTGATCGCGCGCGGGGACAGGACGGTGGCGAAGCGCGAACTCGACCGCTTGGTGGCGTTGACGCGCCCCAGCCTTGCGGACATCGCGCTCGTTCACAGGAACGCGTTCACGTGGTCGCTCCTTGGGCTGGCGCATCGCGGGGCTGCGCTCACCGAGCGCTGGCTCGAGCTCGCGCCGCGGGAGGGCTCGCTCCGGCTCGCGCACGCGACCTTCGCGATGCACGTGACGGAGGAGGGAGCGAGTGAGGAGCCGCTTCACGTCTCCGAGCCCGCGGAGGCCGCCCTCGCCTCGAGATCGGCGATCATGCGTGGTGGGCTCCGTCGCGGTGTGTCGCTGGCACGCAACCACGCATGGTTCCTGGGCCTCGCCGACGAAGGGGTGGCGGTGACCTACGTCATCTGGGCGCTCTCGGAGCTCGGGGAGGTGATCCAGGCACGCGCGCTGCTGGAGGAGTGGGTGACGGTTCGTGCGAATCCGTCCGCGCTCGAGCGCACGAGCCAGCTCCGCACGCGCGCCTTTCTGGCCTCGCTCGAGCCGCGAGCGGAGGCCGCGATCGCGGCGCTCGAGGAGTCGATGGCGGTAGCCGCCCGCGCGCGGCTCCAGCTGGAGGAGAAGTACGGAGAGGCGGAGCTCGCGGTCGCCTACGCGCACGAAGGTCGCATCGAGGACGCCGAGCGGCTCCTCGACAGGTGGGGCAAGCCGCGAAGGGCGACCTCTCCGGTCGACGCCTATCGCGAGCTGGCGCGCGCGTGTGTATTTTCCCTGTCCGGCGACTCGGGTGCTGCGTGGCGCGCCGCTCTCCGCGTGGTGGAGTACGCGCTGCGCACGGGCAACGCGATCACCGAGACGCAGGGGCGCTTCTACGCTGCGCTGAGCGCGCCACAGAGCAGGGTAGGCGAGGCGTTCACGGAGTATCGCCGGATGGTGCGGGTGTTGCCCAGCGTGAGGCAGATCCCGCGGTGTCAGGTCATCGCACGCGCGAGCGGCCACGGTGAGCGCTCGCTGCGCGGGTGTGCGCTGCGTGAGACGCAGCGGGAACGGACCCGTACGCTGCCCGTTGGGCGGCTGTGGATGCCGGATCGCGAATCGCTCTCGGCCGACGTCTACTACGACCGTGTTCAGCGACGGCTGCACCTCCGCGGAGAGGGGCCGTTCGACCTGCCCGTCGATGCCCAGGTATCACGCATCATCGACCTGCTGCTCACGGCCGAGGGGTTTTCACTCGAGCAGGAGCGGCTCGTCGAGCAGATGTGGCCGGGCGAGTACCACCGCCTCCGCGACGCGTCGAAGCTCCACGTGAGCCTTCATCGCCTGCGCGGCTGGCTCGATGCGCGGCTTGCCGGCTCGCGGTCGATGCTCCACGTTGGCGACCGCAGCATCGTGATCGACCCGCGACTCGAGGTTCGCGTGGTCGACCTGCCGGCGCTCACGCTCACGAGGGCCACCGAGGCGCCCGACCTCACGCGGCTCGAACGGAGGATGATCGATCTCGTGGAGATCTGTGGCCCGGTCGCGACAGCCGACCTGATGAGGCACCTCGACGTGGGCCGGTCCACGCTCGCAACCATGCTCGGGCCGCTCGTGAAGCGCGAGCTCCTGCGGCGAGCAGGGCGGGGAAGAGCGACGACCTACGCGGTCCCTTGAGCGGAGCGCGCCAAAGGACCGACCCGGATTCTGTCTCAGAATCCGGGTCGGGGCGGCTCAGCGGAGGCCCGCTCCCTGATCACGCTCGGAGTCGGCCGCGTTCTCGTCGAGGTAACCGTGGATCGCGGCGATCTCCGCCGCGGTCACGCGGTCGCCGAGCGGCTGGTAGCGGTCGTGACGGCCCGACGCGAAGAACGCCGTCCACTGTGCCCGCGCGTATTGCCGAGGGGACAGCGCGTGACAGCCCGAACAACGGGAGGCGAAGAGCGCCCGCCCGGCGTCCGCTCGTCCCATCGCCGTGGTTCGCGGAGTCGGCCGCGGTGCGGCGAGCGACGGAGCAACCGTGGGTGCGTGCTCAGGCGCCACGGCGGGCGGCTCAGGGCGAGTAGGAGCGGCAGCGGTGGCGGGCGCAGGCGCGGCGGCGAGGTCGACGAGCGCCGTCGTGACGGCCGGAGCTGGGACACTGGGGGCGAGCGCGGACATTGCCGGTGCGAGAGGAAGGTCCGCGCGTGAGCGCGGCGGCCCCCCCGCCAGCGTCGGGCTCGGCGTGCGCACGCCGGGCGCCATGACCAGAGGAGTCACGGCCGTCGGCGCTGGCTCTGGCGCATCGCTGGGGGCGCCCGTCGTCGGAGGACGTGGCTCGGGAGCGGCCGCTGCGCCGCGATCCGCGGGATCCCGCGTCACTTGCACCAGCTCTGCGGCGCTGGTCGTTCCCTTGGGTCGCGAACGCAGCAGCCCGAACGCCAGTCCCTGAGCACCAACCGCGAGCGCAGCCGCAATCACCAGCACCTTTGTCCGACCAAGTTGCATGGTGATCCATGGGAGCCGGCGAGCCGCCGAAAGGGTTCGCGAACGTCGATGATTCGCATTCGCATCTCAGCCGTCGTGCTCACCGAGCTCTTCGGCCGTCTCTCTCCTGTCTGTCGGACCCTGGGGAGCAGGCGGGGTCGCCGCTGGGTCCTGTCGACTCTTGCCGGCGAATCCTTTGTCGCGCTGGGGGGCTCTACCAGAGCGAATCATGGACCACGCGTACCCCGCTGATCTCGCGCGCTTCGTGCTCGCGCGCTTGGAGAGCGCCGGCGTGCGCTGCAGCGGCGGGACGCTCGTTCGCGTCCTCTCGGTGGCGTACCAGGCGAGCCTCTTGCGGGAAGAGGAGCGACCGCTGAGCTTCCGCCTCCTCCTTGCTCCGCCAGAGCTCCTTCCCGTCGAGGACGGGCCACCTCATGGACACCATCGGCTCCGCTTCGAGCAGCCCCGCGTGCTCGAGGAGCAGGAGCTTCGCCGCCTCGCGCCCGCGGCCAAGATGCAGCGCGCGATGATCGGCGTGTCCGGGGAGACGCCGGACGCCCTCCAGATCTGGGGCCTCGTGCAGACAGGGCCGGGCTGGCTCCATGCCATCCAGGGCGGTCGAGCGCCCGGCGCGCCGATGCCCGAGGCGTTGAGCATCGCCGTGACGGGCCCGGGGCGAATCCTGGTGAGTCGCGGCGGCGTCACGATCGCCAAGCTCGCGGGTGGGCAGATCTCCGGCCTACGCCCGGACGTCTTCGACTCGAAGTGGCTACCCGACGCTTGCGCAGAGAACCGGCGCGACGTCCTGGCGGCGCACGAGAGTGCCGATGCGCTCGCTCCGGTCGATCCTGGGCTCTTGCGTCGCATCGACCAGCAGCTCGTGCGCCGGATCATCGCGAACGTCCGACTCTCCCATCACGGCGGGACCGTCGTCATCCTGCCGCACGAGGAGGCCGAGAGGGTCACGCGGTCGGGCAAGCCGATCGCTCTGAAGTACCGGTTCGCCGACGAGGAGCCGCGGCGTCGCTATCGCTCGCTTCAGCTGCGGCTGCTGGCGGCGCTGGCCGAGGACGCGCGGCGTCATTCGTACACGCCGACCTGGGAGCGGTATGTCGAGAGCAGTAACCCCGACCTGATCGCGATCGACCTGGCGCTGCTCGAGCTGGCGCACTCGATCGCGGGACTGGCGGCCGTCGACGGCGCGGTGGTGATGAACAAACGCTTCGAGGTGCTCGGCTTCGGCGGCGAGATCGTAGGCGACCTCCCCGATGTTCGTCGGGTCATGCGCGCGCGCGACCTCGAAGGAGAAGCACGCGAGGAGGAGTCGACGGACGGCTTCGGCACGCGCCACCGCTCGCTCTATCGGCTCTCCGCTGCGCTGCCCGCGGCAATCGGTATCGTCGTGTCGCAGGACGGCGGCGTGCGTCTCGTCGCGAACAAGGACGGCGCCGTGACGTACTGGGATCAGCTCGGAACTGGGCCGATGGAGATCTGAAGTAGCGCTCACGCCCGCGGCAGAGGACGGCCACTAAGGATTGATGGTCGTCGTGGTTGGTAGTTCTTCCCCTCGTCGGTGAGAGCGTCTCGCCCCGAGAAAACGGTTCTCCCGCCCGATCACGGCTCCGCTGCGCATCGCTCGAAGGCGGGTTGATGGCGGAGTCGCGACGCGTCTCGAAGGTGCTCGAACACGCAACGCACGTCGGAAGGGAGAGCTCCCGCGAGGAGCTCGTCGTAGAGCGCGATGTTCGCGCGCTCCGATGCAACGCCTAGCTTGCACGCCTCCGCGCGACTGGTGATGGCGGGCGGCGTGATCGCCTCGCTTCCAGGCAGCGGTAGCCCACGCGTCGAGAGCAAGCCCTCGAGTGCCGTCGCGTGACGCCGCTCTGCGCGCACGATGCGCATGAAGGGGCTCGTCACGGCGAGCTTCGCGTCGAGTGCGGCGTACGTGGCCTCGGCACGACGCTCGTCGGCGAGCGCACGCTCGACAGCCTTGCGCGCGCCGTCGGAGAGCGGGGCCGCATCGATGGGGCACACCGCGGAAGGGCGGGCAGGGTCGGTGTTTGTCTTCGCGCAGGCGCTGGCGAAGATCACGGCAGCCGCGAGCATGGCGAAACTGGTCTTCGAAGCCATGGGCGAGCTGTCTGCAAGCCAGACGCCACGGTCATCTGAGCCGTCGACCTCGAGGAGCTCTTTTTCGCTGGTTCCTTTGCGCGACCGCGCCCGAAGGGACGAGCGCCGGTGCACTCTCTGCGGATGAGCAGCAGCTTTTGCGCTTCACGCGCGACCGCGACGAGGAGAAGCTCGCGCGCGAAGTCTACGGCGCGATCGGGGCGGCGCATCCGTCGTTTGCGAGCGTCGCGTCGAGCGAGCAGACCCACATGGATGCAACCGCGACGCTCCTGACTCGCTATGCCCGTCGACGAACCCACTGGATGACGCGCCGGTCGCACCGAAGAGAACGAGAACGATGACGAGCTTTGGCAAGGGACGCAACAGCACGGCGATTCACGCGGGGTTCGAGCCCATGGATCACAAGGGCGCGGTGTCGGTACCCATCTACCAGTCCTCGACGTTCATGTTCCCGTCCGCCGAGGAGGGGGCGGCGCGCTTCGACGGGCGCTCCGACGGTCCGATCTACACGCGTCTCGCCAACCCGACCACGCAGGCTCTGGAGTCGTGCGTGGCCGCGCTCGAGGGTGGCTGCGGTGCCATCGGCACCGCGACCGGCATGGCGGCGGTCGCGACGGTGCTCCTCACCCTGCTGAAGCCGGGTGACCACGTGGTGGCGACGGACCCGCTCTACGGAGCGAGCCGGGGGCTGCTCGAGGCCCGGATGGGCCGCTTCGGCGTCGTGACGACCTGGGTGCCCGCGAGGGATCCAGCTGCGCTTCGCGCCGCCATGCGGCCTACGACGCGGATGATCTATGTCGAGACGCCGGCCAACCCGACGCTCGACCTCGTAGATCTCGAGGCGGCCGCGGCCGCCGCACGCGAAGCCGGCGTGCCGCTCGTCGTGGACAACACGTTCGCGGGGCCACACCTCCAGCGCCCGCTGGCGCTCGGTGCCGACGTCGTCCTGCACTCGATGACGAAGTCGCTCAATGGTCACTCCGACGTGGTGGCCGGCGTCGTGGTTGCGAAGGACGCTGCCGTGTTGAAGGCGCTCCGCGGCACGGCGTCGGCCTTCGGCACCACGATGGATCCACACCAGGCGTGGCTCGTGCTTCGCGGCATTCGCACGCTCGGGATGCGCGTCGAGCGTGCCCAGTCGAACGCGACCAACCTCGCACCGTGGCTGGAGGCGCACCCGGCGGTGGCCTGGGTGCGCTATCCGGGCTTGCCGTCCCATCCGCAGCACGCGCTTGCCGCTCGCCAGATGGACGGCCCCGGCTCGGTCATCGCCTTCGAGATGAAGGGAGGAGTCGAGGCTGGACAGCAGCTCATCGGCTCGGTGCGCATGATCACGCTCGCCGTTTCGCTGGGAGGCGTCGAGTCGCTGATCGAGCACCCGGCCTCGATGACCCACCACAACGTGAGCGTCGAGGAGCGCCTCCACGAGGGGATCACCCCGGGCCTCGTCCGCCTCGCCGTGGGCTGCGAGGACGTCGAGGATCTCCGCGCTGACCTCGAGCAGGCTCTCGCGCGGAGCTAGGGCACGGCGCGAGGAGGCGTCCCTCGACCTCGACGAACGCCTCGCCTGGGGTCGCGGGCAGGGCGGCCGTGGAGAGGCCGAACGCAGGGTCGTTCCGCTGAGCGTGTGCTCGTGCGACGATCGCCGGCGCACGATGGCCGACGACGAGCACTCGCCGCTTCATCGCGCCTCGTGGCGCGAGCTCGCGCGCGTCATGCTCGCGCTCGCCGTCGTATCGATCGGCGCCGCGGCGTTCGCGATGGCGTTCCGAGTCGCCACGCAGCTCGCGTACGGCAAGCTCTACGGTGCGCACGACGTCCTCGAGGTGTTCACGCGGCTGCCGCTTGCCGCGAGGGTCGCACTGCCCGCCTTTGGCGGGCTCCTCGCGGGCCTCGTCGCGCGTGCTGCCGCGCGCTCGCCCGGCCAAGGCGTCGGCGAGGTGATGGAGGCCGTCGTGCTGGGCGGCACGCGCCTCTCGGTCCGCGCGACCGCATGGAAGGCGCTCGGCTCGTGGCTCGCAATTGTCACCGGCAACTCGGTGGGACGCGAGGGACCACTCATCCAGTTCGGCGGCGCCCTCGGCTCCGGCGTCGCGTCGGCGTTCCGGATCTCGGGGGCATCCGCGCGCGCGCTCATCGCCGCCGGCACGGCTGCCGGCTTCGCGGCGGCCTACAACACTCCGCTCGCCGCGGTGCTCTTCGTTGTCGAGATCGTCACGGGCGTCGTGGTCATCGATGCGCTCGGCATGGTGCTCATCGCGACTGCGATCTCGACCGCGCTCGTGCGCGCGAGTGTCGGCGGCGGGCCGATCTACGGACAGCGCGCGTTCTCGACCACCACGACCCGCGAGCTCGTCGCGTACGCGGCGCTGGGAGTCCTCGCCGCGCTCGTGGGCCAGGGCTTCATGCGCCTGCTCGGCAAGGGCGAGCGTCTCTTCGCGCGCGCGAACCTGCCCCAGCCGTGGCGGGCAGCCATGGGCGGCGTCATCGTCGGCATCATGGCGGTCTGGCTGCCCCAGGTGACGGGCAACGGCTACGAGCCGCTGAACGTGCTCCTCGACGAGCACTACGCCGTGGGGCTCGTCGCGCTGCTCGTCGTCGCCAAGGCGCTCGCGACCACCGCCTCGGTCTCGTCGGGCAGTCCAGGCGGCGTGTTCACGCCGTCGCTCTTCATCGGCGGCGGCATCGGCCTGCTCTGGGGACACGCGGTCGCGGAGTCCGTCGGCGCGCCGGGCTCCGAGGGCGGGTACGCGCTGGTCGGGATGGCCGCCATGATCGCGGCGACCACGCGCGCGCCCCTCATGGCTTCGGTGCTCGTGTTCGAGCTCTCCGGCGACTACGCGATCGTGCTTCCGCTCGTGCTCGCCACGGCGATCGCGACCATCCTCTCGCGGCGGCTGAGCATCGACTCGATCTACACGGCCGAGCTGCGCCGCCGCGGCCTCGAATGGGAGATCACGCTCGAGGGGCGGCAGGTGCGGCGGAGTGAACGAGAGCCGCCCTCCGGGTGACGGAGGCCCCGGTGGCACGTCGCGTGAACGGTGTGCGCGTCATGAACAACCTGCGCACCTACGGGCTCGCTGCTGCCGGCGCGGGTGCTGCTGCCGCCGCGTTCGAGCTGATCCGCGTCCTCGCGAACGGCGGCGCGGCGCTCGGCCAGAACGCCCTCTCGAGCTTCATCCAGGCGTTCTCGTTCTCGATCGTCCTCGGCGTCGCCGCGGTCGGGCTCGCGGCCCATCGAGCGTTCGGATGGATCGCCGGCATCGGCGGCGCCGTGGTCGCGCTCTCGTACGGCGTCTTCCTCCGCGCCGCCGGCAACCTGATCGGGATCCCCTACATGTTCCTCGGCATCCTCCTGTTCGCGCTGCTCGTGAAGAGCATGCCTTACTACCGGACCGTGGCTCCCGCGTGATGCTGTCTCGCTGCTGTGACGTCCGCGCACTGCGGCGTGGGGCGGCCTGACACGCACCGGCTTCTTGCCGGCGCTCGGCGGGCGTCGTTTCCTCGCTCGTGCTCGATGCGGCCTGTCGCCTCGCGGCGGGCCCGCGCCTTGCGTGTGAGTCCGAGGCCACCACGGGAGAATCGGGCCGCGCCCGCAAGGAGAAGAAGAGATGATGTCGATCCTCATGTTCATTGTGCTCGGCTTGGTTGCCGGGCTCATCGCTCGTGCGCTCATGCCCGGCAAGCAGTCGATGAGCATAGTCATGACCACCGTGCTCGGAGTGGTCGGCTCGTTCCTCGGCGGCCTCGTCGCCAGCCTGTTCACCGGCGAGTCGATCCTCGCGTTCCACACGTCGGGCATCATCGCCAGCGTCCTCGGCGCGCTCGCGGTGCTGTTCATCGCAGGCATGGTGGGTCGTCGTAGCCACGGGCACGCGACCGTCTGACGTAAATGCCCGACCCGGATTCGGAGACAGAATCAGGGTCGGTCATTTAGTTCTACCCTTGTGGGGACTTCGTCCCCTTCTCCGAATCGCGGTCGGTCATTTAGTGCTCCCGGCTCAGCGCGTCGTCGCGGTAGCGGTCGCGAAAGCCACACCGCCGCGCGCGTCGCGCAGCACGAAGGAGAGGTGCGACGTGCGAGCGTCGTCGGGCGCGCTCCACACGTTCTCCGTGAAGGTGTCGAGCTCGACGTCGGTGCGACCGCTGCGGTCGCGCTCGTAGGTGCCTGCGGTGGTGAACCACGACACGCGGAGGCTCTCTCTTCGCGTGACGATCGCCTGGCTCTGGACGTCGAAGAGCGCGTAGGTCTCGGCGTCCTCGGGCCGCCACGACACACGCAGGACGACGCGAGCGCCCCGCGGCACCTGGTCGAGCGCCACCGCGCCCCCGCTCTCGAGACGAGCCTCGACGGGGAGGAGCGTCGGGTTCGCGTTGCGCGTGTACTCGCTCCTGAAGCGCGCGGCGGCGTCGGCCGGCGCATTGGAGAGGTTGCACACGAGGCGCGCAAAACCGAAGGCCGTCAGCGGCTCGGCCGTGCTCGCACCAATGCGCGCTCGGAGCGGCACGTAGTAGCCGCCGGTCACGTCGGGGTCGCGGGGGCGCACCTCGGCAGATTGTGTCTCGGGCCCGAAGTCGAAGCAGCCGCTCGCGGGGAGGGGCGCGCTGATGCCGCCGCGACCGTCGCCGATCGGCGTGACACCGCTCGGGGTCAGACACGCCGCGCTCACGGAGCCGTTCTCGGTGAGGAGCTTCGGCGTCGCGCAGAACGCCCAGCTCGCCGAGGGCGCGTCGAGAGGTCCGTCGGGAGAGACCACGAGGAGCGTCGCGCTCACGGTCTCGCCCGGCTTTGCCTCCGGCGGGTCGATGCGCACGGCGAGCACCTGCGTCCGGTCGACGAGCGACTCCCGCTCGCCGAAGTCCGGCTTGCACGCAGGCGCGAGGGCCGCGGCGACGACGCCGAGCGACAGAACGACGAGCGCCCTCATCACAGCTCCAGCCTCGCGCCGACGACCGCGATCGTGGGCAAGCTCGTGATGGTGCTCCGCTGCCGGAAGCTCGCCGAGTAGACGAGCTCCTCCGCGTTCTCGCGGTTCGTGACGTTCTGGATGTCCGCGAAGAGGAGAAGGCGCACCGCTTCGCCGAGCGGGAACGAGCGCTCGACCCGCAGGTCGATCTGCCAGAAGGCGGGGATGCGAATCGAATTCTGCGGCCCGAAGAGCGGGTCGTAGCGGTCGCTTCGCGCGTCGTAGGTGCTGCCGATGACGGGCGTGCGCGGGTTGCCCGACGCATAGCGAAAGCGCGCCCCGAAGCCCCAGCGGCCGATCTCCTGGCTCGCGACGACCGAAAGCACGTGCGGCTGATCGAAGTCGAACGCGCGCCATGTCTCGTCGCCATCGAACCGCCGCTCGCTCCGGCTGATCGCGTAGGAGACCCACCCGAAGAAGCCCTCCCAGAGCTCCTGGCGCAGCAGGAACTGCACGCCGTAGCTGCGACCTTCGCCGTTCTGGGTGAGGGCGCGCGCGCGCAGCGGGTTGGTGAGCCGGCTCCGCACGACGAGATCCTTCATCGTCTTCTGGAACGCGACGACGTCGGCCGAGAGCGTCGGCGTGATCCGGAGCGACTCGCCGACCGTCACATGCGTCGCCCGCGAGAGCGCCAGGTCGGGGGTTCCGAAGACCGGCGAGAGGTCCTCCGGCTCGGGCGCCTGCGTGTACGTCCCGTAGGCGGCGCTGAGCGCGAGGCGCGGCACCACCTCCCAACGTGCGGCGAGCCGAGGCGCGACCGCCGTCTCGAGGCGGGAGAATCCGATGCTCGGCGTCTGGCCGACGCGCGGCGTCTTGCGGCTCCCCTCGAGGAGGAAGGCGTCGAAGCGAACGCCGGGGGTCACCGTCAGAGGTCCGAGGCGGACGTCCGCGTACGCATGCGGTGCGATGTCGACGATGTTCGTGCGCCACGTGTCGGCGGCGTACTCGTCGCCCGGGGGCTGACCGAACACCGCGATGTCGCCCTCGCGTGGCGGCAGCGTCAGCGAGCCCTCGCGCGACAGATCGGAGTCCGAGCCGAGCGTGTCGAGCCCGGTCGTGAGCGAGACCATGGAACCGAGCTTCGAGCGGAGCGATGCGCGGAGTCCGTAGCGGGTGGTGTCGATGTCGAGCCGTGCCGGAGTCGGCCCGAAGCGCTGGACGAGCTCGCTCGAGTCGCGCCCGAAGAACGGCGTCACGACCGCGGTGTCGCCGTTCTCCGAGACGTTCGTGTAGCGCACGTACGCGCGCCAGAAGCCGGTGTGATTGGCCTCGGAGCGCGTGCTGGCCGGGTCCGGCGAGGGCACCGTGCGCGTGAGGTCGTCGCTCGCGCCGAGCAGGACGGCGTCGAGCGTCTCGCGCTTCCGGAGATCGAGCGTCGCCTTGATCTGGCCGTCGCGGTAGCGAGGGATCGGGAAGAAGTCGCCGACGTCGGGCGCGCTGGTCACGGCGAGGACGCGATCGAGCCAGCTCTGACGCGCGGAGACGGCGATACGAGCGCGTTGCGATAGCTCGGTGGAGACGAGGGCCGAGCCGTCGAGCGTGTCGGCGCCGACGTAGCCATGCGTGCCGCGAGGGAGCGCGCGCGTCTCGACGCGCACGAGCCCGCCGAGGCCGCGTCCGTACTCGGCGCCGAACGCACCGGGGACGAGGTCGACGCTCGAGACGAGATCCGAGTTGATGACCGAACGGAGGCCGCTGCCATGATAGAGCGCGGGGATGTCGACGCCGTCGACGTAGATGCGCGTCTCGCGCGGGGCCGAGCCCCACACGACGATCTGACCGGAGGCGACCGGAGGACGTGAGACGCCCGGGAGGTTCTGGACGACCTTGAGGACGTCGCCTTGCGTGCCCGCGACCTTCCTCGCAAGCTCCGCGCGGATGGTGGTCTGGTTGGCCTCGCGGCGGGCGTGGGGGCGGCCGCGGACCTCGATGGTGTCCGTGGCGGGGGTAGCAGGAGCAGGAGAAGGAGAGGGGAGATCGGGCACGGGCACGGGCACGGGGGGAGGCGGCGTGGTGGCCGGCTCGGGGGTGATCGTGAACGAGTAGCGGTAGGTGAGTTTCGCGGGAGAGGGGTGGTCGTCGACCTCGGCGGGCTCGAAGACGAACAGGCGCGCGGCCGCGAGGGCGGCGGCGTCGAAGTCGGGGCCCGCGGACTCGGCGACCGTGACGTTGGTGACCGCGCCCGTCGCCGAGATCTCGATCGTCAGGACGACGGAAGCTTCGACGCCGGCATGTCTTTGCGGGAGCGGGTAGTCGGCCTCGACGAACTTCGTGAGGTGCGGGAGCTTCGTCACCTTGCGGCGAGCGGGCTGGCCGCCGACGTCGGTGCCACGCTGCTGTGCGAGAGAAGTATGTACTGTGCACGCGACGGAGATCGCGACGGCGAGGCTCGCGGAGAAACGCAGGGGGCGTGCCATCTACGGGACGTCGAGCTCGAGCGCCAGCACCCCCGCGCCGCGATCGTGCGAGAAACGCGTGTCGTACTCGGTCGACGACCCCTCCGCGGCACCGATGCTCACGCCGTCGACGAACCCCTCGACGCGCCAGCGCGCACCGGCGGCCTTGCACAGCGAGAACGTGTCGACGCGCACGACGTAGTGCCCGCTCGGGGGCTTGTCCGCGTAGACGACGTTCTCCGCGCGGCGCCCGTCCTGCACGCACGCGGCGTTCGAGTCGAAGTCGAGGACGCCGCCGGGATGCGGCGTGTTCGGCGGCTCCGGCGACGCGCCCGGAGGCGGCGGCTCGTAGGAGTTGATGTTGCGCTTCCAGATCTCGACGCCGCGCGGGTCGACGACATGGAGATCGAGGTCCGCCTCGTCGTCCCACGTGAGCGCGATCACGAGCCGGCCGACCGGGCGCGGCACGGGCGTCACGTCGAGCGGCCTCGTCAAGGCCGCGCCGAAGTGGCCCGCTCCGTCGACCGCGCGTGCGAGGAACACGCGGGGGCCGACCCGAAGCGAGGACGAGAACGCGATCTTCGTCGCGAAGGTCGGAAAGCCCGGAGCGGTCACGTCCGGCAGACCCGCGGGGACGATCCAGTAGCCGCTGTCTCCCTCGATGGCGAGCGCGACGGCGGTGGCCGCCGGGTCCATCACGCCCGAGCACGTGCGTGCGACCGACCCCGGATGGACGATCGGCGAGACCGAGACCGTCTTCACGGGCGGGCCGCTCTCGTCGCCCGGCATGTCACCGCGGAAGAACTGCGCGCCGTTCACCTGGAGCTGCGCGTCGGTCGCGAGATCAGGCTGCGTGCGGTCGTCGCACGAGAGAAGAGCGAGAGCCGCGAGGACCCACCCAGCGCGTGACGAGACGGCGCCGGCCATCAGAACCCCACCACGGCGCGCAGGGTGAAGGAGTCGTCCGCGAGCGTGGTCGGCGCGCCGGTCACGTCGCGGCCGAGCGCGTTCTTGCGACGGTCGTACTCGGCGACGAGCCGCGCCTTCTTCCACCGCGCCGTCGCCATGAAGGTCCAGGTCGAGAGGCTCGAGTCGCGCGGGACGAGCGCGAACGGGCGCTGATCGCGCGCGTCGGCGTCGGGGTCGTAGGTGTCGTAGCGGACGCCCACGAGCGCCCAGGGCGTGACCTCCTGGGTGACCGCGACGTACCAGCCGAGCTCGCGGAGATCGCGCGAGGCCGCGATCGGGTCGGCGGTGAACACGCCTCGATCGAGGTTCTTCGCGCGTACCAGCTCGGCGCGGAGGTTGAGGTCACCGAGCACGGGGAGCTTGAGGCGAGCGCGCGCGTCGGCGCCGAGCGCGAACCGCTGGAAGCCCTCGGAGGGCGTCGCCGGCGAGCCCGCGAGCACTTGCAGCTCGGTCTGCTGCACCTGGCCGTCCTCGTTCTGGTCGCGCCACACGAGCTGGTCCTTCGACGGCGCGGTGCCCTTGTGGAATCCGCGACCGGTGAGCCCGGAGAAGCCGAGGTCGAAGCGCAGCCCCTCGGTCACCTCGGTCGACCCGCCGAGCCGGAAGACGAGGTCCTTGCTCTTGTTCGGGTCGCGGCCCGGGAACGTGCTCTCGCCGATCGGATCTCCGTTCATGATGCCGAGCGCGTAGTTCACGAACTTGTAACCGCCGAGGACGCGCAGGCCGAGGTCGTACGACTGCGGCACGAGCTCGCCCGCCATCGTGGTGCGCTCGAGGAACGGTCGCTGGTTCTCGAGCTCGGCGACGTCGAACCCGAACGGCGTGACGAGGAGCCCGGCGGAGACGATGACGAAGGGCTCGTCCGAGCTCGACTGGGCGATGACCGCGGGCCCGCGATAGACGGTGTTCGTCGGCCACTTCAGTGAGGCCTCGGCGTTCCATGGGCGAACCTGCGGGCCGCGGATCGTGTTGGCGTCGAGGTCGACCGCGCCGTGCACGAGCCCTTGATCGGACTCGAGGCGCAGGCGTGCACGCCGAACGAGGAGGCGGTCCTCGTTGAGCGGCTCGCCGGTCGAGGGGTTCACCTCGTTCTGCGACGACTCACGGAAGAGGACCCAGTCGATGTGGACGTAGCCACTCACGACGAGGTCGGGCGAGGTGACGCGCTTGGCGGGGAGCGGCGTCTGCGCGGCCGGTTCGGCAACCTGTGCGTCGTCGGCGTGCGCGTTCGTCGTTGCGAGCGCGAGGCTCGCGGCGACCGCGAGGAGCGTCCCTCTCGAAGGCTGCGTCAGTCGCACTCCGCTACTTTACGGGAGGGGAGGCAGACCGCAGTCGGGATAGAGGGGGGGGAGGTTCGGATTCGCCCGTCGATGGCCAAAAGTGGCCTTGGGATGCCACGTTTGGCTGGATAAGCGTCAGGGCGAGAAGAGCGCGTCGAGCTCGACCGACGCCGCGACCAGCTCATCGCGGTACGGGTTGGCCCGCACTCCGTAGGTCGTGACCATCGTGAGGTGGATCGTCTTCCGTGTCTTCGAGGTCCGATGGAAGGCCTCGCGCTTGGCGCGCAGCTCGGCGGCGTACCGCTTGTCGATGACGAACTCGGCCTCCGAGAACTTCATCTCGCAGAGATTGATGGTCGCGTCCTTGCGGTCGATGAGCAGATCGATCTGAGCGCCGGTCGCGCCAGCGGAGGCCGGCGAGCGCCAGGTCGACTCGAGCGTCTCGACGGCGGCGATCCCGAGCGCGGCCTTCAACTGACGACTGTGCTTCAAACAGACGCCCTCGAAGGCGAGACCGCCCCATGCTCGCCACGCCGGGGACGTTCGCCGCTTCATCCAGAAGCCGTCGGCCGAGCCTCGATGAGGCTCGATCCACCGAAGGTAGAACAGGGAGTACTCGTCGGCGAGACGGTAGAGCGCGTCCTTGGTCTTCGTGCCGAACGCGGGGACGCGCATCAGGAAGCCCGAGGCCTCGAGCTCGTCGAGGAGTGTCGTCGCCGCTCCACCGGAGCCCATGTCGGCGGCCTCGAGGAGCTCGTTCCGGGTCATGCCGGAGGTCTTCCGGGACAGCGCCCGGACCACGGCTTCGTGTCGCTCTGCGTGCTCGAAGAGCGAGCGATAGACGTCGCGGAACTCGTCGTGGAGCGCGCCGTCCTGCGAGAAGCAGATGCGGTCGATGTTCTGGCTCGCGGACTCGGAGCGGCGGATCTCCTTCAGGTAGTGCGGGACGCCGCCCATCGTCATGTAGAGCTCGAGCGTCTGGTAGTTGCCGAGCTCGATGTGTCGCCCGGCGAGGAACTCCCGGGTCTCGGCCAGAGTGAAGGGCTCGAGGCGCACGCGGCGAGTCACGCGGTTGTGGAGGCCGCCTCGCGAGTGGAGCACCTTGTCGAGCATCCACGCTGCCGCCGAGCCGGAGATCACCACCACGAGCCAGGGCCTCTTCGTTGCCCACGAGTTCCAGAAATGCTCGAGCGCGCGAAGGAAGCCGGATCTCCGCGAGGACAGCCACGGCAGCTCGTCGAGGAAGAGCACACGCTTGGTGGCGCGCCTGGGAAGGCGCTCCAGTGCTTCGCCGAGCCGCGCAAACGCGGAGTGCCAGTCGCTCGGCGGAGGTGAATCGCCGCCGAACGCCGCATTGAAGGCGCGCGCGAAGTTCCGGAGCTGCTCCTTCAGCGGGGCGTCGAACACCCCCGTGAGCTCGAAGCAGAGCTCCTCGGCGAAGAACTGGCGCACGAGGAACGTCTTCCCGATGCGCCGCCGGCCATAGACGCAGACCAGCTCGGCCTCGGGAGCGTCGAGCGCGGTCTGTAACGTGCGCTGCTCGCTTCGTCGGCCGATGAGCGCTGCCATGCAGCTCTATAGATAGCCAAAACGACCATCCAAAGACAGATTTGGCTGCATTCAGATCTGGGGGCAACCGCGCGGCCGCGGTCGCTGCTTCCCGGGCACGTTACGGGAGCGGAGGCAGACCGCCGTCACCCAAGAGGAGGGGGAGGGTCGGATTCTTCGTGATCCTCACCGCGTCGGTGCAGGCGTTGATGATCTCGAGATGGGTCTTCGGATCCAGGTAGCAGTCGCTCGGTGCGCCGTCGGGCAAGGTCGGTCCGCCGCCGTCGCCGGGCAAGGGCCCGCCGTCGACGCCGGGCTGCGGCGTGCCGCTGTCGGGCACCGGGTTCTGCTCCTTCACGGCGTTGCCGCTGCCGTCGTCGCAGGCGAGAAACCCTACGGCCGACATCGAGGCGAGCACGGCGACCACCACGGCAATCCCGCGAGTCACCATCACCGCACCTCGCAGTAGCCGCGGCGGCACTTGCCGGCGCCGCAGGTCGAGCTGTCCGTACACTTCGTACACTGGGTCGAACCCTGGGGAACCTTCGACTCGAAGTAGCAAGCGCACGGCTCGGGCGGCGCGTAGAGCGAGAGGTCGCCTCCATCGAACGCGCGCTGCACGCTCATCGCGCACTCGGGCACGAGGCCGCTCGCGATCACCTGGTCGAGCCCGTTCACGTCGGCGTCGACGCGTGTCCCGAACACGAGGTCGATGACCCGCTGCACGTTGTCGTCGATGGCCTTGCCGGTACCGACGTCGATGCGCGTGATGTACGGGGTCGGCGCCCAGGGCAGATAGTGCCCGTCGCGAACGTTCTTCTTGTCGAAGCTCGTCGCGCTGAAGTCCGGGAAGTACGCGAAGCGCTGGTTGAAGCCCTTGAACGCGAGGAGCTTCACGACGTTGCGAGCGCCGTCGTAGACCTCGGTGCCCATGAGGCCGATCGTGGCCTCGGGGCTACCCGACGTGGCGACGAAGTTGAGCACCTCGGTCGACGTGTTGCCGACCGGGACGGTGCCCTTCAGCTGCGAGCCCTTGAGGCCGATCGCCGCGGCGCACGTGAGCGCGGTGCTCGCCGTCGGACCGCGGCTGAAGCGGAGCGCCTGATCGAGCCACGGCATGGCCATGCCGGTGTTCCCGGCGAAGCCGTACGCGAAGTAGCCCTCCTGTGCGGCGAGCGCGATCTGCGAGCTCGCGCCCGGCACGATGAACCCATACGACTGAACCGGCCCGTTCGCGATCGCGAGATCCGCAGGCTTCGTCGCCGGGAGGTTCGTGCAGCTCGAGAGGAACGTGGCGCCGATGCCGAGACCGATGGCGACGCCGCCCGGATCCGGATCACACGAGGGAGTCGCCGACAGCGGCGTCCACGTCGGGTCCTCGGCGGGCGACGGGATGTACTTCGAGGCGATCGCGTCCGCGACGAGCGGGTTCGGCGTGTACATGTCGAGCGCGAGGTCGCACGTGCGCTTGTTCTTGTAGACGAGGCGGATGGGCGTCGCTGACTTGATCAGCTGCGCGCCGAGCTTCTTGACGAGCGGCTCCTGCGTGTCGCCATTCTCGATGTAGACGATGGGCTGCGCACCGAGCGCCGAGCAGAGCGCAGCATCGGCAGGCTTCGCGAGCCCTACGCCTACGCCGAGCACACTCGCACCCACGACGAGCGATCGAAGATGGGTTCGCACGACCCAAAGCTGTCACGCCGGCACGGCCGAGGGTCACGACACTTTGGTGAACTCGGACCCGCGAGAGTTGACCTCGCTGTAACAACTGCGGCCATGCCTCGTGCGTCTGGTCCCTCTACGATTGAGCGGGAAAGAGGCCCTCACCCATGACGCTGCTTCGCACGATTCTCGTTCGCCCGATGTTCATCACCCTCGTCGGAGGCGGGCTCGTGCTCGCGGCTGCCTGCAGCGACGGCGGCGGCGGTGGCAACGGCAATGGCAACGGCAATGGCAACGGCGGCGGCAACGGCGGCGGCAACGGCGGCGGGAGCGACGCCGGCGCCGAGGCGGCGACCGACGCCAGCGGCGGAACGAAGGCGAACGGCGAGACGTGTACCGGCGACGGCGACTGCGTCAGCACCCACTGCAAGGCGCAGGGCGCGGGCGGCGGCGGCGGCGGCACGGCCGGGAGCTTCTGCACGGTCTTCTGCGCGACGCCGCAGCAGACTCCGGCGCCTGAATGCTCGGCGGCGATCTTCACGGGGAAGTGCAGCGGCCAGAGCTTCTGCCAGGTGAAGTAGCGGCCAAGGGCCGTACCAGATGGGTAGTGGATCGGGCTCATACCGACACGCGCCCCAACACACCTCCTTGCCCCCCGTGGCAGTTTCTTGCTCGACTGGAAGAATGCACTTCCGTCGGAACGGCGCTCTTCTCCTCCTTTGCGCGGTCGGTCTGGTCACGGCGTACGGCTGCGCGCCGGACAACGAGGACAGCGCGTTCCCACCGGTCGATGTCGATGCCGAGGCCGGCGACCCCAACCAGTTCGGCACGCCCGACGGCATGGTGCTGCCCGACGGCGGTCCTCCGAAGGCGACGTGCGGCAACTCCGCCAAGGACACCGGCGAGACGTGCGACGACGGCAACGGCGTCGCCGGCGACGGCTGCAGCGCGACCTGCCAGATCGAGCCCGGTTGGAAGTGCGACACGCTCGGTGCCGCATGCGTTGCGACGGCGTGCGGTGACGGCGTCGTCGCCGGCACCGAGGACTGCGACGACGGCAACACCGCGGGCTCCGACGGCTGCAGCGCGATCTGCGTCCTCGAGACGGGCTTCAAGTGCACGACCCCCGGCAAGGCCTGCACGCCCACCGTCTGCGGCGACACGAAGAAGGAAGGCACCGAGCAGTGCGACGACGGCAACGTGCGTCCGTACGACGGTTGCTCGGTCGACTGCACGCTCGAGCCGAAGTGCACGGCCGGCACGTGCACCGCGGTCTGCGGCGACGGCGTGAAGTTCCCCGGCGAGGCCTGCGACGACGGCAACACGCGCAACGGTGACGGTTGCAGCGCGACGTGCGCGCTCGAGCCGGGCTTCACGTGCACGGTCGTCACGTCGGACCTTCCTTTGTCGATCGACGTACCGATCATCCTTCGCGACTTCCAGGTCGGCCACCCGGACTTCGAGACCTACAACGGCGGGCTGCAGACGGGCATGGTCGCCGCCACGCTCGCGGCCGACGGTCGCCCCGTCCTCAGCGCGACGCACCCGCAGATGACGAGCGACGCCTCGTTCTTCGACTGGTACCACGACGGCGCCAACACGAAGACCGTCATCTCGAAGCTCACGATGCCGAAGCTGCCGAACGACTCGTACGAGTACGCCAACACGTCGTTCTTCCCGGTCGACGGCCTCGGCTGGGGCAACACCGCGGGGCAGTCGCACAATTTCCACTTCACGAGCGAGGTTCGCTACTTCTTCACGTTCAAGGGCGGCGAGGTCCTGTCGTTCCTCGGCGACGACGACGTCTACGTCTTCATCAACAACAAGCTCGCGGTCGACATCGGCGGCGTGCACGGCGTGCAGGGCGGCAGCGTCACGCTCGACCCCGCGAAGGCCACGGCCCTCGGCCTCGTCGCCGGCGGCATGTACGAGCTCGTCGTCTTCCAGGCCGAGCGGCACACGACGCAGAGCAACTACAAGCTGACGCTCGCCGGCTTCGTGAAGGCGCGGACGTCGTGCGTCCCGATCTGCGGTGACGGCATCAAGACGAAGAACGAAGCCTGCGACGACGGCAAGAACACCGGCGGCTACGGAAAGTGCGGCGCGGGCTGCGTGCTCGGCCCCCGCTGCGGAGACTCCGTCGTGCAAGCGGCAGAGGGCGAGCAGTGCGACGACGGCAACCTCGTCTCCGGCGACGGTTGCTCCTCGCTCTGCAAGACGGACGTGGCCGTCCCGAAGTGACGAGCACGAGCTGCAGTGGTTGCACGCTTTCCGTGTAATTCCTGCTTTCCATTGGGTGCTACGCTGGGCGCGATGAATGACCGGTTTCTTCGCGCCTGTCGCCGCGAGCCCGTGGACTGCACCCCCGTCTGGATGATGCGTCAGGCCGGCCGCTACATGGCCGAGTATCGCGCCCTCCGCGCCAAGCACACGATGCTCGAGGTCTGCAAGACGCCCGAGCTCGCACTGGAGGTCACGCTCCAGCCCCTCAAGTTCGGCATGGACGCGGCGATCCTCTTCGCCGACATCCTCCTGCCGCTCGAGCCCATGGGCGCGCCCTTCGACTTCCAGAAAGGGGAGGGGCCGGTCATCTTCTCGCCGGTCGCGAACAAGGCGGACGTCGACAAGCTCCACGACTTCGAGATCGAGGAGGGCCTCGGCTACTGCCTCGAGGCCATCAAGCTCCTCAAGAAGGAGCTGAAGGTGCCGCTGATCGGCTTCGCCGGCGCGCCGTTCACCCTCGCGAGCTACCTCATCGAGGGCGGCAAGAGCTCGGCGTTCGCGAAGGCGAAGCGCTTCATGTACGCGGAGCCCGAGACCTTCAGCGCCCTCATGGCGAAGCTCGCGGAGGTCGTCCGCCGCTTCTTGCACGCGCAGATCGACGCGGGGGTCGACGCCGTCCAGCTCTTCGATTCGTGGGTCGGTCAGCTGTCCGCCGAGGACTACCGGACCTACGTCGCGCCGCACGTGTCGCACATATTGAAGGACGTAGAGAAGCGCGGCGTGCCCGTCATCCACTTCGGAACCGGCACGTATCACCTGCTCGAGGAGCAGGCAGCAGCGGGCGGGACCGTCATCGGGCTCGACTGGCGCACGCCCATCCCCGTCGGCCGGCAGAAGGTCGGCCCGGACCGCGCCGTTCAGGGCAACCTCGACCCCATCACGCTCCTCGCCCCGCGCGAGCTGGCCGAGAAGCACGCCGCGCGCGTCCTCGAGGCCGCGGGCGACAAGCCCGGCCACATCTTCAACCTCGGGCACGGCATCCTGCCGGAGACGCCGGTGGAGAACGTCGAGGCCGTCATCGACTTCGTGCACAGGACATCCGCGCGCAAATGAGCTCCTTCGGGCGTGGCGCCGGCGATTCAGTCCTCCTCATCGCCCATGGGACGGTCGACTCGCTCGACGACCTGCCCGCGTTCCTCAAGAACATCCGCCGCGGGCACGACGCGCCGCCGGAGCTCCTCGCCGAGGTCCGACGTCGCTACGAGGCCATCGGGGGCCAGTCCCCGCTGAACGCCATCAACCGCGAGATCGCGAAGCGCCTCGAGGAGCGTCTCGGCGTGCCCGTGCGCGCGTCGAATCGCCTCTTCTCGCCGTATCCGAAGGACGTCCTCGCCGAGCTCGTCGGCGTCGGCGCGAAGCGCGTGGTGGTCGTCCCGCTCGCGCAGCACTCGGCCCAGCTCTACGGCGACTCGGTCAAGGAGGCCGCCAAGGCGGCAGGGCTCGACCTCCGCATCGACGCGGCTCCCGACTGGGGGCGAACACCCGAGCTCACGCTCGCCTTCGCCCGCTCCATCCAAGGAGCGCTCGAGGCGGTGCCGGAGGCCGAGCGCGCCCGCACGACCTTGCTCCTCACCGCTCACAGCTTGCCGATGAGCGTCATCCAGGCCGGCGACTCCTACGAGGTCGAACTCCGCGCGAGCGCCGAGGACGTCGCCGCCAAGGTCCGTGAGCTCGGCGGGGTCTTCGCCGACCACGCGGTCGCCTTCCAGAGCCAGGGCATGTCGACGGGGGCCGGCGGCCGCCCGATCACGTGGCTCGGCCCCGACCTGCGGACGTGCTTCGCCGAGCTCGCTTCGCGCGGCCGCACGCAGGTCGTCGTCGCTCCGATCGGCTTTCTGGCCGACCACGTCGAGATCCTCTATGACCTCGATATCGAGGCGCGCAGCTGGGCCGAGGAGCTGGGGATCACGCTCCGGCGAGCACCATCGCTCAATGCGAGCGACGGCCTCGTCGACGCGCTCGCAGCCGTCGTCCGAAGCGTGACCTCGTCCGAGGGGGCCACGCCGCAGGCGTCGGTGCAGAGCGAACGGGCATGAAACGGGTTGTCATCGTCGGCGGCGGCATCACGGGGCTCGCGACCGCGTATGCCCTGGAGAAGTCGAGCGAGCCTTGTGAGGTTCGCGTCGTCGAGGCGGGGCCGCGGCTCGGCGGCAACCTCGTCACCGTCAATCACAACGGCTTCACCATCGACGGCGGTCCCGACTCCTGGATCGCGACCAAGCCGCATGCCTCGCGCCTCGCGAAGGCCGTCGGCCTCGGCGACGAGCTGATCGGCACGCGCCCCGACACGCGCAAGGTCTACATCGTCTGGAAGAAGCAGCTCCATGCGATGCCGGAGGGGCTCGTCCTCGGCATCCCCGCCGAATGGAAGCCCTTCGCCCAGACGGAGCTCTTCGGCCTCGACACGAAGCTCCGGGCGATGCTGGAACCGCTGGTTCCGCGGAAGACGTTCCACGGCGACGAGGACGAGAGCATCGCGTCGTTCCTCGGGCGTCGCGTGGGCCCGGACATCTGCGAGCGCATCGCCGGCCCGCTCCTCGGCGGCATCTTCGCGGGCGACCCGGAGTCGCTCTCGGTGCGAGCGTGCGTGCCCCAGCTCGTCGAGGCCGAGGCCAAGTACGGCTCGCTCGTGATGGCGATGCGCGCTCTCCGCGCGGCCCGCAAGGAGCAGGCGACGAGCGGCGAGAGCGAAGCGAGCACGTTCGTCTCGCTGAAGCGCGGCATCGGTGACCTCGTGACGTACGTCGCCCACCGCCTGCGTGACGCCGAGATCTCCACGGGCCGCGCGGTCACGAGGGTCTCGCGCATCGAAGGCGATTCACGCGGCCGCTGGGCGGTCGACACGACGAAGGGGACGCTCTACGCCGACCACGTCGCGCTCACGCTTCCCGCGCACGCGTCGTCGAAGATGGTCGCCGATCTCGACCCGACGCTCTCCAGCATGCTCGGCGAGGTCGGGTACGTCTCTACCGCGACGGTCTTCCTCGCGTACCGGTCGTACGACATTCGCCATCCGCTCGACGCGGTGGGCTTCCTCGTCCCGAAGGGCGAGAACCGGCCGATCCTCGCGTGCACGTTCGTCTCGAGCAAGTGGGACCACCGCGCGCCGTCGGGCCAGGCGCTGTTGCGCGTGTTCATCGGCGGCGCAGGCGCCGAGCACGTCCTCGGTCACGACGACGAAGCGCTCGCGCGCCTCGCTCGTGAGCAGCTGTTCGATCTCCTCGGGATCGAGCGGCCCCCCGTCTTCACGAGGGTCTTCCGCTTCAACCGTGCGAGCCCTCAGCCGACCGTCGGTCACCTCGGGCGCATGCGCCGGCTCCTCGACCGCACCGCAACGTGGCCGGGCCTCTACGTGGGCGGCAACGGCTTCGTCGGGACGGGCATCCCGGACTCGATCAAGCAGGGCGAGGAGATCGCCGCACGCATTGCGCAGAACCGCCTGACGGTCGACGGCTCCGAGCGGGTCACCGCTGACGGGTTGCTCGCGTCGCGGCCCGAACGCTGATCACGGGGGTGATCCGGATCGCGAGCCCGCAGTTCGGCGTGGATCAGAGGCGCGCGAACGCCGCCTTGAGCCGAGGCTGAAACCAGAAGAACAGCAGCGGGACGGCGAAGAGCGCGCCTCCGCTGATGACGCCGAGCGCGATCGCCGCGAGCGCCCAGCTCCAGCCCCAGGGCTTGAACGGGACGAACGCCGCGACCGCATAGAACGACGCGAGGAGGACCGAGAGCGCGACGAGAGAGACGACGGTCGTCGTGTCGGCGCCTGCTCCGCCGAGCCTCGACGTGAGGACCAAGAGGGAAGGCACGAGCGAGAGCATCGCCATCGCGACGGCGTACACGCGGAACCAGCGGATGGCCGCCGGCCGTGCGTCGCGTGACTCTGCGGGCGGCTGGTACGGCTCGAAGCTCATCGACGACCGCGCGGGCTCGGGAATCGACGCCTCGGCTCAGAACTCGGCCGGGTCCGTGTACGTGCCGAACACGTCACGGAGCACGTCGCAGATCTCCTGCTGCGTCGCGTAGGCCTTCGCGGCCTCGATGATCGGCGGCATGAGGTTCGTCTTGTTCTTCGCCGCGTCGCGCACGGCCGAGAGGCAGCTCGCGACCTGCGCGCCGTCGCGCGAGGCCTTCACCTTCGCGAGGTTCGCGACCTGGCTCTGTTGCGCGCGCTCGTCGATGCGGAGGAGGGGGATGTTCGCGTCCTTCTCGCTGCCGTCGCCGTACTTGTTCACGCCGACCATCACGCGTTCGCCGGCCTCGAGCTGACGCTGGAACTTGTAGGCGCTCGCCGCGATCTCGCGCTGCGGGTAGCCCTTCTCGATCGCCGACACCATGCCGCCCATCTCGTCGATGCGCTTGATGTAGCCGATCGCCTCATTTTCCAGGCGCGTCGTGAGCTCCTCGATGAACCAGCTGCCGCCGAGCGGGTCGATGGTCTGAGCGACGCCGCTCTCCTCGGCGATGATCTGCTGGGTGCGGAGAGCGATCTTCACGGCCTCCTCGGTGGGGAGCGCGTACGTCTCGTCGAGCGAGTTCGTGTGGAGCGACTGCGTCCCGCCGAGCACAGCCGCGAGCGCCTGGAGCGCGACGCGGACGACGTTGTTGTACGGCTGCTGCGCCGTCAGCGACACGCCGGCCGTCTGCGCGTGCGTGCGGAGCTTCATGCTCTCCGCCTTCTTCGCGCCGAAGCGCTCCTTCATGAGGCGCGCCCAGAGGCGCCGTGCGGCGCGGAACTTGGCGATCTCCTCGAAGAAGTCGTTGTGCACGTCGAAGAAGAACGAGAGGCGTGGCGCGAACGAGTCGACGTCGAGCCCGCGCTCGAGGCACGACTCGACGTAGCCGATGCCGTCGGCGATCGTGAACGCGAGCTCCTGACCGGCCGTCGCTCCGGCTTCGCGGATGTGATAGCCGCTGATCGAGACGGTGTTCCAGCGCGGCACCTCGGTGGCGCAGAACTCGATCATGTCGGTGACGACGCGCATCGCGGGGCGAGGCGGCACGAGCCACGCGTGCTGCGCGATGAACTCCTTGAGGCAGTCGTTCTGTACGGTGCCGCCGATGCTCGTGCGCGGGATGCCGCGAACGTCGGCGAGCGCGATGTAGAACGCGAGCAGCACGATGGCCGGACCGTTGATGGTCATCGACGTCGTGACCTGATCGAGCGGGATGCCGTCGAAGAGGACCTCCATGTCGCGGAGCGTGTCGACGGCGACGCCGCACATGCCGACCTCGCCGAGCGAGCGCGGGCTGTCCGAGTCGTACCCCATGAGGGTCGGGAAATCGAAGGCGGTCGAGAGGCCGGTCTGGCCCTGCGCGAGGAGGTACTTGAAGCGCTCGTTCGTCTGCTCGGGCGTTCCGAAGCCGGCGAACATGCGCATCGTCCAGAGGCGGCTCCGGTACATCGTCGGCTGCACGCCGCGCGTGAACGGGTACTCGCCGGGAAGGCCGAGGTCCTTCATGTAGTCGATGGGCGCGTCGGCCGGCGTGAGGAGGTCGTTCACGTCGAGGTCGCTCCAGGTCGCGAAGCGCGAGCTCCGCGCGGGCATCTTCGCGAGCGACTTCTTCAGCGGGCCCTCGCGCCACGCCAGAGCTGCCGCGCGGATGGCCTCGAGGTCTCCGGGGACCTCGCCCTCCGCGGAGAACTGCCGCGAGTCGCCGCCTTCCTTGACGGAGGAGCTCGTGGTGGTCGGGGTCGGGCGCACGACGTCTTGAGCCATGGCTGGACTCTAGCCCGGAAAAGGCCCGCGTGCGACGGGGGCTCGGTGGCTACCGGCCCCGTGTGAAGTCGAGGGGCGGCGCCGCCCGCTCAGGCAGACGGGGATTCTTCCGGCTTCTCACCGCGCGCGCGCCACCACTCGATGACCATCGGCAACACCGACAGCACGACGATGCCGACGACGATGAGCTCGAAGCGCTCCTTGACGAACGGGATCTGGCCGAGCAGGTAGCCGGAGCCGAGCATGAGGGTGACCCACGCGGCGGCGCCGACGATGTTGTAGACGATGAACGTCCGGTAGTTCATGGCGCCCGCGCCCGCGACGAACGGCGCGAACGTGCGGACGATCGGGACGAAGCGCGCGAGCACGATGGTCTTCGGTCCGTACTTCTCGAAGAACTTGTGCGTCTTGACGAGGTGCTTCTTGTTGAACCACCGAGAGCTCTCGCTCTTCATCACGCGCGGTCCGATCGCCTTGCCGATCTGGTAGTTGACCGTGTCGCCGATGACGGCCGCGGCGAACAAGCCGATCGCGAGGAGCGGGGCGCTCAGGAAGCCGCGCGAAGCCACCGCGCCCGCCGCGAAGAGCAGCGAGTCGCCGGGCAAGAACGGCATGATCACGAAGCCGGTCTCGACGAACACGATCGCCATGAGGATCGCGTAGGTGACGTTGCCGTGGTCGATCGTGAACTGATCGAGGTTCTTGGTCAGGCTGCGGAAGATATCGAGAAGCTGGTGCATGGGCGCTCGGGCCATCAATTAGACCGGGGCAATTGCGACGTCGAGCCCAAAGGGTGCGATGATTCGGCCCATGGGCGGGCGGGCGAGCGCGCGCGCGCGCCCAGGGCTCACCCTCGATCGCTCCCGAGCTCGACCCGGTCTTCGCGCGGTGCGTGGTTCGCGACCCGAGGCAGCGTTACGCGAATGCGCAGCTCCCGTGGGAGGCGCTCCGCGTCGTGCTCGCGCCGCCCTCCGTGCGCATCCTCGCCGGGACCGATGCCGTCGGCGCGGGCGCCACCGTCGCCGGAGGCATCGGCGGTACCGTCGCCGCTGCGCCGCTTCCGCAAGCCATCGCGGTGCGGGCCTCGACTCCTCTCGTCGTGATTCCGCCGCCGCCCGTCTCGTTCAACCACGGCGCGGGCATGTCGACGACGTCACCGCCGTGGAGGCGCCTCTGGCGATCCCGCTCGTCGCTGAGGCACTGCTGGTCGAGCGCTCGAGCTCCACGGACGGGACGGACGAGTGTCTCCTCCGCGCGTTTGCCGATCTCGCGTTTCCGTCGAGCCCCGACGACACGCAGGTGACCGTGACGCTCTCGTTCAACGCCGCGATGCGCTGAGCTCGAGCCGGCTTCAGCCGGTGGGCGGCTTGCGACCGGCCACAGGGCCCGTGAGGCCAGGCGCCGTCGGCTCGTCGCTCATGCCGAGGTCGTCCTCGTCACCGGCGCCACCGGCCGCGGCGGGAGGGGGAGGGGGAGGGGGAGCGGGAGGGGGAGCAGCAGCCGCGGCGGCCGCGCTGCGCGCGCGAGAGCGGTCGAGCGCCGGGATCTCCTCCGTGGGCGCGTCGGGCTGCTCCTCGATCTTGATGAGCACGGCCGTGATGTTGTCCTCACCGCCGTGATCGTTCGCGCGCGCGATGAGGTTGCGGCAGGCCTCGCCGATGTCGGCGGCCGAGCTGACGATCTTGAGGATCTCTTCGTCCTGGACCATGCCGGACAGACCGTCCGAGCAAAGGCAGTACACGTCACCCGGGCGCGGGTCGTCGTGCTGGATGTCGACCACGACCTGGTCCTGCATGCCGAGAGCACGCGTGATGACGTTCTTCGGAAGCTCGCTGCGCTGCTCCTCCGTGAGGTCCGGCATCGCGAGCAGGTAGTCGTTGATGAGCGAGTGGTCGCGGGTCAGCAGCTGGATGCCGCCGGCGCGGACGCGGTAGCAGCGCGAATCGCCCACGTGGCCGATGTACATGCGGTTCTTGCGGGGGCTGTACATCGCCCCGACGACCGTCGTGCCCATGCCGTGGTACTCGCGCGAACGCGTCGACCGCTCGAAGATCTGGCGGTTCGCGACCCGGATACCGGTGAGGAGGCGGTTCTCCTCCTCCGACAGGTTCGTGTCGAAGTGGAACGGCCACGTGACGTCGTCGTTGGCCGTCGACTTGAAGAACTCGCTGATGGTCTCGGTGGCGAGCTTCGACGCAACATCGCCTGCGCGGTGTCCGCCCATGCCGTCGGCGACGACAAAAAGGTCGTACTCCTTGAGCACCACGAAGGAATCTTCGTTGTGCTCTCGCTGGAGACCGACATCGCTCACACCTGCTGCGATTGCCCGCATCAAATCGACCAATCCTCGCGCTCCGAGAGAGAAATAGGCTCGCTCGCAACGGCGAGGGGTGTCAAGCACGCCAAGCGGACCACCGCATTTCGCGGCCGCAAATCGACCGTTCGCTCGTCGCTTTTCCGAGAGCGCGGCAGCACGTGCGTGGAAGAGACGGGGGAGGTCATCATACCTCCATGATATCCTTCTCTTTTTGCGCGATGATCGAGTCGACGGTCTTTCCTGCCTCGGCGACGGTCTCCTCGGCCTTCCGCTTGGAGCGGTCGACGTCGTCCGTGGGAGCTTCGCCGCCGTCGTCGATTTCCTTGAACATATCAAGGGCCTCGTGGCGGGCCTTGCGGATGGTGACCTTGCACTCCTCGCCGTACTTCTTCGCGATCTTGACGAACTCCTTGCGGCGTTCCTCGGTCAGCGGAGGCATCGGGATGCGGATGAGGTCGCCGTCCGTCATGGGGTTGAGGCCCATGTCGTTCTCACGCAGGGCCTTCTCGACCTGCTTGATGACGCTCTTGTCCCACGGCTTCACCGTGATGAGGCGGGGCTCGGGGACGGCGATGTTCGCCATCTGAGCGAGGGGGGTCATCGTGCCGTAGTAGTCGACGCGGATGCCGTCGAGCAGGTTCGAGTTCGCCCGTCCTGCACGCAGCTTCGCGAGATCGCGCCTGAGCACGTCGTGAGCCTTGGCGATCGAGGCGTGCAACTCTTTGTGAACGTCGTCCAGCATGCGCTGTGCTCCGGGGCAGCTACTGAGGGGGGACCGCAGTGGGAACCTTACCTGCACTCCTCCGCAACCGGAAGGCACAAACCCCGAATAGCTCATTGCCTCAACCCGTCTATCCTTGCGGCAATCGGATGGGGCGCCTGGGCACGAACGGCCGCGGACCGGCAGGAGTAGTCGGCGCGACGCTCGTCCTGGGCTTTCTGGGCCTCGTCGCCATGGCCGGAACCTCCGCCGCGGACGAGCGCGACGCCGGAATCGACGACCGATCCGCACGGGCGACGCCCGCCCGGGACGGAGGCCGCGCCCCGGTCAGCGTCGGCGGTCATGTCGTTCCGGCCGACCTCGAGGACGTCGAGCACATGTGCGCCTTGCTCACGGCCTGTGACAAGCTCCCGCTGCCGTCCGGCCTCGTGCCGCACGATTTCGTGGGGTGCACCCGGGCGCTTCACGCCGAGCTCGCCTCGCCGGCGGCCGTCACGTTCTCGCTCACGCTCCGCGAGTGCGGGCTCCGCGCAAGCTCCTGCGGAGAGCTTCGCGCGTGCGCGCTCCGCGGGGCGAAGGTCGACGTATGCGCCGGGCGCGGCAAGGCGGGCCCCGTCGACATGTGCGATGGCGACGGTCGCGCCATCACGTGCAATGCCGAGCGCGTCACGCTCGTCCGCGACTGCCCGCGTGGTGGCGAGCAATGCGTCGTGCAAGAGGGCCACGCCGTCTGCGCCCTGGGCTCGTGCGAGAGGGACGCGGCGCCGGGCTGCTCGGCGTCGGGGACGCGCGTCCTCGAGTGCAAGAAGGGCAAGCTGCTCAGCCTCGACTGCGGAGCGTTCGGCCTGCGGTGCACGCCATCGCCCGACGGCCCCAAGTGCGCGACCCCCGCCGCGAGCTGCCAGGAGGGGAGCACCCGCTGCGAGGGAGCGACCGCGGTGGGGTGCTTCCGCGGTCACGAGGTGCGGGTCGATTGCGGTGCGCGCGGGCTCGCGTGTGGCGCCGGCAGCGGCGCCCCCGGCGGAGCGCAGGGCGCGATCGGCGCGTGCGCCATAGCGGCCCTGCCTCGGCCGCCCGGCGCGGATGCGGGACCGGCCGCGAGCTGCGACCCTTCAGCTCCGCCGCGTTGCGACGGCGCCACGCTCCGCTGGTGCGCCTGGGGACAGCCGCGGGCCTACCTCTGCAAGTCGGTCGGGCTCCAGCGCTGCATCTCCGATGACAAGGGCGCGCGCTGCGCTCCCTAGAGACCCCTGTGCTAAGACGTCGCGCGTGAAGGGGTCTCCTCGCCTCAAGGCTTGCCTCTCGATGGCGCTCGCCGCGCTCCTGGCCGCGGCGTCCGCGGTCTCCTGCAGCAAGTGCGGAGCCCGAAACGAGGAAGACGCCGCGACCACGAAGGCGGAGGAGCCCGCGCTCCCGGCGCCGGCCGGCCTGCTCGCCGACGTGTACATGAGCACGCCGAACACGTCGTGGGCGAAGCTGCAGCGCAACATCGGCGGTGCGGTCGGCATCCTCCCGGCGTCCGCTGGCGGGATCATCTGCGCCGTCGCCGGGCTCGATCCGTTCGTCGCGTCGGAGATCGACGGCGCCGCGCCGATCTACGGTGTCGTCGCCGGCGACCCCACGAATGCGGGCTTCGTCGTCGCGATGAAGCTCCTCGACCTGCGGAAGGCGCGGGCCGTTCTCGTCGACGGCGAGACGGCGCGGTTCACTCCCAAGGAGGACGCCGGCGTGACCGAGCTCGTCCCGAAGGGCGGGCCGACGGGGGCTCCGGTGGTCGTCGGCCTCTCGCCAAACGGCTACGTGCTCGTCGCGCGGCGCTCGCAGGATCTCCTCGAGCTCGGCCCCTACGCGACGCGCACGCTCCCGAAGAAGCCATTGCCCGCGGACGGCGCACTCGTGTTCGACGTGCCGCGCGCGGCGCTCGGCACGGTGTTGAAGCCGAAGCTCGAGGCGCTCTGGGCGACCGCGCGGGCCTTCCTCCTCGCCGAGGACGAGGCGATGCGGCGCAACCACGGAGGGCGCGCTCCCGACTACGGCGACCCCAAGGCGATCGTCGGAGCCGCCGACGCGTGGGTCGACAGGCGCATCGGCGTGGTCGGCGACCTCGAGAAGATGCGCATCGCCGTCGACGTCATCGAGGACGGCGTCTCGGTCGTCTCGACGATGACCCCCGTCGCGGGCGCCGGCGTCGCTCGCAAGTGGACCGACGCGATGAAGGTCGGCGACACGGCGCCGCTCGCCGCGCTTCCGTCGACGACGGCGGCGGCGCTCATCATGCGCGACAGCGAGGAGGACCGCGCCGAGCAGTCGCGCGCGATGGAGAGCGTGACCACGTCGGCGCTCGGCTCGCGCCTCGCCGAGGGCGACGCGAAGAAGCTCCATGACGTCGTACAGGACTTCACGAAGGCGCGCGGGGAGGTCGTCACCATCGGGCTCGCCTGGGACGAGCCCCAGGGGCTCTCGCTGCGCGCGCCCGTGCGCGACGTCGACGCTGCATCCCGCGCGGTGCGCGGCGCGGTGGACCTCGCGAAGGTCGCGCCGTTCAAGGAGCTCTTTCGCGTGAAGGACGTCACGTCCTCCACCGAGGAGGTTCCCGGGTTCGGCAAGACACAGATCGCGATGATCGCGCGCGAGCCGCCTCGAACGAACGACGCGGAGCTCCGGCCGGCACGCGCCGGTCGTGATGCCGGTGCGCCCGCAGCCGGCGACGCGGGCGCCCCACGGCCCGCACCGAGTCGCAAGAACGACCTTGGCCTCGCCTGGGTCGTGAGCGGCGATACGCTCTCGATGGCCAGTAGCGACACGCCGGCCGCGACGCTCGGCGCCGCGGGGCGCGCGGGTCGGAAGCTCTCGGCCGAGCCTGCGATCGCGCGCTCGCTCGCGGCGCTCGCGGCGAATGCGAGCACGGTGCTCGTGCTCCAGCCGCTCCGCTTCGACGTGGCGCGCGCGAATCTCCCGACTGCGCCGCTCGTCATCGCGCTCGGCCGCAAGGACACCGACGCGACGTTCCGCATCGACATCGCGAACGGTCTGCTCCGCGAGCTGGCGCGCTGGCAGATGGGGCTCTGACCGACACGGAGACGGAACCTAGAGGAGCGTCAGCTTCCAGCGGGGGTCGGACGGGTCGAGCGCGTAGAGGGTGACGTCGTCGGTCTCGCCGAGCTGATGGAGGGCGGCGGCGAGGTTGCGCGCGTCGGCGGAGCTGGGCGTCGCGCGGGCGCCGGCGGCTCGCGCGTGCGCGGTCCATCGCTCGCGGGCCTCGCGAAGGAGATCCTTGAAGGGCATCGGACCCGGGCTCGCGCCGAGGATCGCCCTGGCCGCGCTCACGATGTCCGCTGCCCCGTGGGGCGGGCCCGCCTTTGCCTCGACCCATCCGTCGGCGAGGCGCTCGACCTTCGCGCGCGCGAGGCCTCCCTTCGGCGCCACGCGCGAAGGAACGAAGAGGAGCGGCCGCGCCCCCGCGCCCGTCGAAAGGGTCGCGAGCAGCGCGCGGGCGCGCGGCGAACGCAGCCCGCGAACGCGCGCGAGAGCGGGAGAAGCCTCGGGCTCGACGAGCGTGAGACCGGACTCGGCCGCCGCGTCGACGAAGACGCGCAGCCGTTCGGCGTCGAGAGACGGCGCGAGCAACGCGTGCTCCGTGCGGGCCGCGGCCCACACGAACGCGCGCGCGTACGCGTCCGCGCGTCCTTCCATCGAGGCGACCACTCCATCACGTGCCGTGTCGACGAGCGCCCGCGTGACCGGCGAGCCTACGACGAGAGCGACGACGCCCTCGTCGCCCTCACCGAGCGCTGCGCGAGCACGAGTCGTCGCTCCCGGCAGCTCGAGCTCGGTCACGCGCCCGTCGTCGGTCAGCACGACCATGTCTGCGCTCGCGCCGGGATGCGCCGCCGACAGCTCGGCGACCGTCACGCGCAGCCCGCGCGTCACCTTCGTGAGCCCGAGCACGGAGGCGGCGACGAGGGCTCGATGCGCGAGGGCCGTCGCACGGGTGATGCTCATTCGCCTTCCTCCGGCGCGACGAGAAAGCCGTGGCGCGCGAAGCGATCGATCACGGTCGCGACGAGGTCCGGCGAGGCCCCGGAGCGCCGTGCGATCTCCGCGAGGCTCGCGTGCCCGTCGAGCTCGCTCACCACACGCAGCTCGGCGAGCGGCACGCGGAAGCTCCGGTGGAGCGCGCTCGTCAGCACGGCGGTGCGCGCGCCTCGCTCGATCGCCGCGCGAGCGCATGCGCGAACGTAGGGAACGACGCACGGTGACGGCCCCACGCCGCGGAGGGCTGGCGGGTCGACCGCGAGCGAAAGCACGCCCTCGCAGCTCGCCATCAACAGATCGCGTCCGAGCGTCGCCAGCGTCGTGTCGTCGTCGGCGAGCGAGGCCACCGGGGCGAACCCCGGAGCGGAGAGCGCCGCCCGCGCGATGCCGCTGCCCGACGCGGCGCGGAGGGTCGCGCCGGTCGTGGTCCGGTAAGAGTCTCTTTCGGGCGCGGGCGCGAGGTCGGCCCACAGATGCATCGCGCGGATCGCCTCGAGGTCGGGCTCGGCACGTGGCGTCTCCCGGTCGTCGCGACGGACGAGCAGCTGCAGGAAGGGACTGCCCGATCGCGCCATGTCGGCGGCGAGCCCAGGAAACTCCTTCACGCGCCCGCGGTGGAGCGGCGTCTCGCACACGATGCGAAGGCCCGCCGCGGCGAGCCGCGTCTCGAGCTCGGCAACGGTGAACGGGTCGTTGCGTTCTGCAAGCAAGTCGTGGAACACGTACCGGCTGAACGGCGCGTCGGGCGGCGTCGCCTGCGCGACGTGCGCGCGATACTCGTTGGCGGCCGCCGCCAGGATGCCGACGAAGCCGTCACCGCGCGCGCCGGCGAGCTCGTCGACGAGGACGAGCGCGACGCGGACCTTCTCGGCGGGCTCCTCGACCTCCGCGGAGACCTCGCGCATGAGCATCCGGAGGGCGCGGCGTAGCTCCCAGCCCGGTGACGCATTCACGCTGAGGAAGCCGATGCCCTCGGGCGCGAGGGCGCCACGCATGACCGCGAGGATGTCGCCGCGGATCGCCTCGGGCACCCACGAGTAGACGCCGTGGACCACGACGTAGTCGAAGAGCTCGCCGCCCTCGCCACACAGGCCGGCGCCGCGCATGTCACGCGCATCACGCACATCGAGATGGAGGAGCCTGACGTTCGCGACGCCGGTGGCTCGAGCCGCCGACGTCCCTCGGGCGACGGCGTCCGCGGCGAGGTCGAAGCCGACGAACGACGCGCGCGGCAGGTACGAGGCGGCGGCGAGCATGTGCTCGCCGTCCCCGCATCCGATCTCGAGCACGCGAGCGGTGCTCGGCGCCTTTGGCTCGAGCCCGAAGAGGCGCGCGAGCGTCGCCATCGACCGCGGGTGCGCCTCGGGGTTCGCCTCCGTGTCGTAGGGCACCTCGTCGTAAGCGAACCGCTCGGTCACCGCGCGAGAATAGGTGGCTCAGAACGCATACGCGAGCCCTCCTCCGAGCGTCGGCCCTCCTTGATCGAATCGGCGCGCCTGGTAGCCGCCCCGGATGTCGAGTCGCAGCCCGGCGCCGAGGTCGATCGCCGCCTCGCCGAGGAGGCGAACGCCCGCCACGTCGGCATGGGGCATCGTGGTCACCTCGATCATCGGGGCGAGCGCGAGGCGGGAATTCGCGACGAGATCGAGCCGGGTGTACCCGCGGACGCCGAAGACCTGGATGCCCTCGAGGCCGAGCACGAGCTTCGACCCGTAGGCGTCTCCGAGAAGCACCGCGCCGCCTCCGCCGACGGCGAAGCCGACCTCGGTGACGCTCGTGAGCAGCTCACCCTCGACGTGCAGCCAGTCCTCGGCCCGGAGCCGGATGCGCGGTGCGCCGTAGTTGAGGCCGACCTCGTACTTGCTCGGGTCGGACTCGCCGCGCACGAGCGACTGGCCGCGCACGACGCCTGCGCGGAGCCCGAACTCCGATACCGTGCCGAGGAGGCGATAGGTGTAGCTCCCCTCGACCCGGTAGAACCTGTCGGCGACGTTGCGCGTCTCCGGCGCGGCGCCCGCGACAGGCACCGTGGCCGTGGTGGTGCCGAAGCTCGCGTACTCGCCCGACGTCTGCACGACGGACCTTCGGCCATGGAGCCTGGCGAGGAGCGCGGCCTCGCGGCGGTCCTCCGGTGAGTCGAGCACCGTGACGTGATGAGGCGCGTCGCGCGTGGCGAAGACCTGGAGCTGCTCGCCCGTCGTCGTCTCGAGCTCGATCGAGTAGCCGAGGTCGGGGCGTACCGCGGTCGCGGGGATGAACGCGACGTACCCGAGCGGACCCGAGGCGCGCGCGAACTCGACCTCGCCGTGCGTGCCGCCACCGCGGAAGACGAGGAGCGCTCGCTTCACGCGATCGGGGCGGTCGATGACCGCGCCGATGCGGATGTCCTCGGCGAGACGCGCGGTGACCAGCGGCGCGTGATGCAGCGCGGGCGTTTCGGTAGGGGCCGTGGTCGGGGCCGTGGTCGTGGGCTCGGCGTGCGCGGCGTGCGCGAGGCAGAGCAAGGCGGCGCCGAGGAGCGACGAGACGGTCTTCGAGGTCACCATTGGTAGCTCGCGGCAAGGCCGGCACCGGGGCCGGCGTGGTTGATGGTCCGGCCCTGGTAGGAGCCGCGCACGGCGAGGACGAGCTCGCTCGTGAGCTGGTAGCCGACCTGCGCGATCGCCCGCGCACCGACGTCGCCCGAGCTTGCCGGCTGGGTCGTGACCTCGGTCCGGAGCACGATCGGTACGCGTGGGATCGTGCGCCAGTCGAGCTGCACGATGCCTCGCTGGCCGACGCTGCCGAGCACCTCGCCGCCGATCGAGAGGTTCGTCCGCAGGTCGTTGCCGATGCGCAGGAAGCCCTGCGCGCCGCCGGTGATCCCGTTGTCGCGCAGGCCGAGGATGGGTCGGCCGATGATCGACGTCGACGACGTCAGCGCGATCTCGACCTCGACGTAGCCGTAGGTGAGCCCGACGGCCTTCGGATCCTGGTGGAGCTCGTCGAGGTTCTTCAACGATCCGCCTTCGCCGCGGAGGATGCCGAAGCCCGAACGCACGGCGCGGATGCCCTGATCGTGGAGCCGCCAGCCGACCGAGCCTTCCGTCTGCCAGACGTAGTCGTTCGCGCGCTTCGCGTTGAACGAGGCGTACTCGCTCTGCAGCGTGACCTGGGCGAGCGTGCCGGGAGGCTTCGGTGTGCCGGGCAGTGCGTCGACCTCGACGGAGCGCGGCTCCTCGGCCGAGCCGATGATCGCCACGGGCGCGCTCTCCTTCGGCACCCCCTCGACGAAGTACTCCATGCCGTCGTCGGTCATGGCATCGCCGGGCAGTGTCGCGGCCCAGTAGCGTGGGCCGATGCTCGCCATCGGCATCGAGCGATACGCGGCGGCACCCTTGCGGCGGACGTGGACGACACCGCCGACGAAGCTCGGGTCGAGCTCGACGGCGAAGCTCTGTGGCTCTCCCGCGCGCACGCGATCGAGCTTCGGCGTCGACGACTGGTAGTGCTTCGCCGGGGTCGCCTCGTGCGTCGCGCGCAGCGCCGCGACCTCCTCGCGGAGCACCGTCACGAAGCGGCTGCGGGGGTGCGCCCGGACGAACGTCTCGTACGCCTTCGTGCGGCTCGCGGGGTCGCTTCCGGTCAGCGCGCTCATGAGCTCGCCGAGCGCCTGGCCGTCGGGGTCGAGCGAGGTCCCACCGGCGGTCGCCGGTGACGGCGAAGGCGGAGGTGACGTCGCGCTGACGACCGGGAGCGCGAGCTCCCGCGCGCGTTCGGCGAGAATGACGACGTCGCCGACCGCGGGCGGCCGGGACACGGCTCCCTCGATGACCGAGAGTGACAGTGCGCTCCGCACCTGCGTCAGGCGCAACGTGCCGATGCGGAACCGATCGACGAGCATCACGCCCGTCACCGGATGACGAAGGCGAACCGGTCGCCAGAGCTCCACGAGGTCGCCTTCGCGGACGCCCTTGCCCGCGCCGACGTCGAGGACGAGCTCGCCGGTGTCGATGGCGACGACCGCGGCGTCCGAGGAGCCCGCCCGCGCCGGGGCTGCGCCCTGCGCCGATGCGGACACGGGCAGCGCGACGAGGAGCGCCGCGACGCCGGTAGCCGAGAGGAGGCGGTAGTGGGAGGTCAAATCGTCAGCTCCTTGAGTGGTTGAACCACTGTCCCGGTCAGCAAGGCGCGTGCCGGCCGCTCCGGGGCCCGCCGCGCGTTTGCGGCCGCGCACTTGGCGTGCGCCACCGCGCAGGCGCGTTCACGCCTTTGCGCACGCCGCTGCGCGTGCGGTGCGTAGCGCTCCGCGCGTCGTCAGCCGCGGAGGCGGCGGAATCCGGCGGCCGAGACGAAGATCGCCGCGAGGAGCAGGACGATCGCCGCGCCCTCCGGCCACTCGAGCCGATGGGCCACGACGAATCCGAGGAGCACCCCGAGGACGCCCATGAGCATCGCCCAGGCGACGACCCCGGTGAGCGAGCGGCCGATGAGGCGCCCGGCGGCGGCCGGAATCACGAGAAACGCGCTCACCAGCACGACTCCCGCGAGGCGGATCGCGGCGACGACGACCGCGGCGAGGAGGGCGAGGAGCGCGCTCTCGAGCCAGCCGACCTCGATCCCCGAGAGCCGGGCGAGCTCCTCGTCGAAGGTCGCGTAGGCGATGCGAGTCCAGGCGAAGACCACGAAACCGAGCGTGAGCACCGCGAGCCCGAGGACGATCCAGAGGTCGTCGCTGCCGACCAGGAGGATGTTGCCGAAGAGCAGCTGCTCGGGGTCGAACGTCTGCTCGGTGCGCTTCGCCTTCCGGAGCAGCACGATTCCCGCGGCAAAACAGACCGCGAAGAGGATCGCCATGGCCACGTCGGAGCGCAGGCCGCCCCTTCGACGCATCGCGCCGATCGCCATCGCCGCGACGGCCGTGAACGGGATGGCGACGACGAGCGGGGAGGAGACGCCCACGAACATCCCGAGCGCGATCCCGCCGAAAGCGGCATGGGAGAGCCCGTCGCCGAGATAGGCGAGGCCGCGCGCCGTCACGAGCACGCCCAGGAGGGCGAGCAAGGCCGCGAGGACGGACCCGGCGAGCAGCGCACGCTGGAAGAGGGGGATGCCGAGGTAGGAGAACGAGTCGAGCAACGGGGGACCCGAGGCCGCCGGACGGGCGCGCGAGCAGGAACGAGGCTACCGGCACTGGCGCGGTTCCGCTACGCTACCCTGGTTCCGAAAGGCTTCTCTTATGCGACTGCCTTCTTCATCACCGGTCTCTCGTTTGGCCCCCGCTCGCCCCCACGCTCGCGCGACCCGTGCGACGGCTGCAGTCTTCGCCGTGATCGCGGCGATGCTGCTCATCCTCGTCGCTCCCGGCTGCGGTCGGTCGAGCCTCGAGCTCGAGACGCCGGCGGAGGCGGGCGTACCGGTGGGGAACTGCGGTCCCTCGACGTGCCCGAGTGGCTGCTGCGACGGGAACGGCGTCTGCCGGACCGGCGGGGACACACGCGCGTGCGGGGCGACCGGCCAGCGCTGCTCCGACTGCATCGCGAACGGCTTCCAGACCTGCGATGTCCCGAGGGGCAAGGTCTGCGCGCGGACGGTCTCCAGCTGCAGCGCGTCGACCTGCCCGGGCGGTTGCTGCAGCTTCGACGGCGGAGCGGCCACCTGCCTCGCCGGTAGCGACGCGAAGGCCTGCGGGCGCTCCGGCGCGAGCTGCACCGACTGCGCCATCGAAGGGCGCGACTGCGACCCCATCCAGCGCTCGTGCGGCGTGGGCAAGTGCGACCCGTCGAACTGCGCCGGCTGCTGCGTGGGCGACAAGTGCCTCGTGGGCGACGAGACCCAGGCATGTGGAACCAAGGGCGAGATCTGCACGAGCTGCTCGGATACGGGCCAGCTCTGCAAGTCGACCCCGGGCGGCGGCGGTCAGTGCATCGGGACGCCGACCTGCGGCCCGCAGAATTGCGGCGGCTGCTGCAACGGAAACGTCTGCGTCAACGGCAGCGACGGCGCTGCGTGTGGCAAGCAGGGCCAGGCGTGCGCGAACTGCACGGCGACGGGTCGGCAGTGCATTCCGCAGGGGCAGCCCAACGAGCGCACCTGCCAGGTGGTCGCGACGTGCAACGCCGGCAACTGCCCCGGCTGCTGCGTGGGCAACAACTGCGTCGTCGCCACGACGCCCGCTGCATGCGGGAAGGGCGGCGAGGTCTGCAAGGGCTGCGCGGTGAACGAGTCTTGCAACGGCGGCGTGTGCACGCCGCAGGCGAACTGCGGTCCTGCCAACTGCGCGGGCTGCTGCATCGGCGCCAATATCTGTGCGGTCGGAAGCCAGAACACCGCGTGCGGCCTCGCCGGCACCCAGTGCACGAACTGTGCGGGTCTCGGTCAGGTCTGCCAGGGCGGCGCCTGTCAGGCGCCCGCGTGTGGTCCGGGCAACTGCGCGGGCTGCTGCTCGGGCAACACGTGCGTGCTCGGCACGCAGGACAACGCGTGCGGTCAGGCCGGCGCACAGTGCAATGACTGCACGCCGGGCAATCAGGTCTGCCAGGGCCGTCAGTGCCGCACGCGCTGCAGCCCCGCCAACTGCGCCGGCTGCTGCACGCCGGGCAACGCGTGCGCGCTCGGCTTCACGAACGGCGCGTGCGGCTCCAACGGTACCGCGTGCGTGAACTGCTCGGCGGCGGGCTCCACGTGCAATACGCTCGTGGCTCCTCGTGTCTGCCAGAACCAGCAGAACACGTGTCCGGCGGCGTATCCGAACTGCCCGGCCGGGGTCACCACGACCGTCACGCCGGCTCTCCAGAACCTCTGCGACGACGTCGGCGAGCTCGATGCGCTCCAGGCCGCCTGCTCGACCGCCAACGGCGGCGCCGACAGCGCCACCTGCCTCGCCGCGTTCCAGGTCCTCGCGGCGAACAACGCCGCGTGCGCCACGTGCCTCACGCCGTTCCGGCAGCCGTTCCAGCAGCTCTCGGGCATCTACCTCTGCGCGGCTCCGGCCGTGTCGAACGCGTGCAACCGGGCCACCGGCTGCGCGGTCGACTGCCAGGGCACGAGCTGCACGCAATGCCCGGTGGCCTCCGTCGACCAGTGCATCAACCAGGTCAACGGCAACGCCGGTCAGTGCAATCCGTTCGTCCAGCAGACGGCTTGTGTCGTCCCGTCCCTCGGACCGGGGAGCCTCTGCAGCCCCGCGACGTACGCGAACAACTTCGGCCGCTGGCTCCGCGCCGTCGGCGACCACTTCTGCGGCAACGGGCCCTGAGCCACACGAGCTGAGCACGCGGGCGGGTCTTCGAGTATTCCCTCACCAGGAGCTCGCATGACACGCCCCGGCTACGACGAGGTCGTTCTCCTCACTGGCTTTCCGTCCTTCGCGGCTAGGAAGATGTGCGAGGAGCTTCTCCGCACGGGACCACGCACGCTCGTCCACGCCATCGTCCGCAAGGACGACGAGGCCGAGGCGCGCGAGGTGCTCGACGGCCTTCCGCTCGAACAGCGCGGAAGGGTCAACCTCCTCGAGGGTGACGCTTCGTCGATGGATCTCGGGCTCTCCGGCGCGGAGCTCGGCTCGATCGCCCCGGAGATCGATCGCATCCATCACATGGCTCAGGTGTCGGCGCTCGGCGCGGAGCGCAAGGTGGCCGAGCGGGTGAACATCGGCGGTGTGCGCGAGATCCTCGAGGTCGCGCGCGTGTGTCGGTCGCTGAAGTGCCTCGTGTTTCATTCGACCGCGCACGTCTCGGGCGACCGGAAGGGCGTCGTCCTGGAGGGCGAGCTCGAGAAGGGCCAGGCCTTCCACAACGACGTCGAGGAGACGTTCGCGCGTGGCGAGAAGATGATGCGCGCGGCCATGTCCCAGCTTCCGGTCTGCGTCGTCCGGCCGACCGTCGTCATCGGCGATTCGCAGACAGGTGAGGTCGATCGCACGGGTGGGCCTTATTTCCTCGTCCTCTTCATCGTCACGTCGCCGCCGGAGCTCCCGCTCCCGCTGCCCGGTCGTCCCGACTCGCTCCTCCACGTCGTGCCGGTCGACTACTACGTGCGGGCCGCCTGCGCGCTCGGTCGCGACCTCCGCGCGCCGGGGCGCACGTTCCACGTCGGCGATCCCGCGCCCCTCACGGCGAAGCGCGTCTTCGAGCTCGTCGCCTCCGCCGGCGGGCGACGGACGCCGCGCAACTTCATCCCGGCGAACCTGACGAAGGCGCTGCTCCGCGCCCCCGGCCTCGACCGTCTCGCGAAGAGCCCTCGTGCCTTCCTCGACGTGCTCGCAACGCCCGTCACGTACAGCTTCGCGAACACCTCGGAGCTGCTCTCCGACACCGACGTCCGCTGCCCGCCGCTCGAGAGCTACGTCGAGCGTCTCGTCGAGTACGTGCAGCACCAGCTACGCGAGAAGCGCGCCCGGGAGGCCGAGGTCGACGACCCGCTCGTGTGAGCGAGCGCCAAGGTCACCACTTCGAGTCGACGTCGTCGTCGTCGTCGACGTCGTCGTCGTCGTCGATCGTCACCTCGATGTCGACGCCTGCGCTGGGCGGCTCGGTCACCGCATCGATGTCGACGCCTGCGCTGGGCGGCTCGGTCACCGCATCGGGGGTCTTGCCGCCCGATTGCTCGCGCTGGAGGCTGCGCTCGATGGCCACGCGTGCCGCGCGCTCGACGAGGTCCTGCATCGTGGCGTCGTCGAGCGAGGGGTCGACGTACATGACGAGGGCGCCCACGGCCATCGCGCGGTCGTGGAGCGCTTCGCGTTCCTCGGCGGTGAGGCTCCCCAGCACGACCACGACCTGCGGCATCGCCACGGCCATGCGCTCGCACGCGGCGGCCGCGCTCGCGACCCGCGTGAGCAGGACACGCGCCCGCTCGAACCGGAGCGCGACGTCGTCAGCGATGGGCCCCCGAGGGGCGACCAGCATGACCGTCATGCTGACATGGCGGATGACCGTACTGTCCACGACCCCTACTCTACCGTTGAGTAGTGCGTGAGGTCCGCTAAAAGAAGGCATGGCGCGACGACCTGTACCGCCCCTCGTCGGAGAGGGAATGATCACGCGCCGGCTCGTCGTGCGAGCCAAGGACGTGGCGTTTCTCAAGGGCATCATCGAGGCTCACGAGGGCCTCGCGCAGCTGTTTGCGGAGGGAGGGGGCGACCTCACGATCGCCGCGCCGGCGGGCCGCGAGGCCGCGCTCGACGAGCTCGTCCGTGACCTCGCCCGGGAGTTCGACGGCATCCTCCCCGACCAGGGGCCATGACGCGTCTCTTCGACCACGACGTCGCGATCGTCGGCGGTGGTCCGGCCGGGTCGAGCACCGCGCTGCATCTCGTCCGGTCGGAGGGCATACGCCCCGACCGGATCGTCATCCTCGACAAGGCTCGCTTCCCGCGCGACAAGCCGTGCGCAGGCGCCGTCAGTCAGCTCGGGGTCGACACGTTGCAGTCGGTCGGCCTGCAGGTCGGCGTGCCGTTCGTGTCCATGCGCGGCGTTCGGGTGCTCTTCCGCGGGGCGGTAGGCGAGACACCCTGCGCGATGGGCATCGTGATCCGGCGCACCGAGTTCGATGCCCGGCTGGTCGAGGAGGCACGGAGCGCCGGCGTCGCGATCCGCGAAGGGGAGTCGCTCCACGCGCTCGACCGGATCCCCGGTGGCTTCCGGCTCGGCGCCGGGACGCGCACCCTCACGGCCCGGCTCATCGCGGCGTGTGACGGGGCCGGGAGCACGACGCGGAAGCTCCTCGCGCTACGCGAGCCCGAGCGGAAGGGCCACCTCTACGTCGTCGACACGCCGCTGCGCCCCGTCGACGACGCGCCGGCGCGCGGCCTCATCGACTTCGACCTCTCGGTGCTCGACGACGGCCTCCAGGGTTACTACTGGGACTTTCCGACGATCATCGACGGCGTGCGCCATGTCTCGCGTGGCATCTACCACGCGAACGTCGAGCCCGGCGGGGAGGTCAAGGCGTCGCTCGCGCGGGCGCTCGCGCGGAGAGGCATCGACATCTCGACCGTGAAGCTCCGGCCGTTCAGCACGCGGCCGTTCGTGAACGACTCGGTCCTCGCACAGGAGGGAGTCGTCCTCGTCGGAGAGGCTGCCGGGATCGATCGAGCGACCGGCGAGGGGATAGGGCAAGCGATCGTCATGGGGGGCATTGCCGCGAGGCATCTCGCGCGCGCCCTGCGCACCGGAGGAACGACCTTCGACGCGTACGAACGCGACGTTCGCACCTCGACCATCGGTCGTCACATGCTCCAGAGCGCGTGGCTGGCCCGCCGCGTCTACGGCGGCCGTCTCGGCCATCCGGCGCGCCGCCTCCTCCTGCACTCGACCTTCGCGCGCGACGCCGCGATGCGCTGGTACAACGGCAGCTCGTTGCCCTGGTCCACGAAGGTCAGGCTAGGCGTCGGCCTCGCCTCGAGAACACTTCAGATCGCGTGAAGCTCGCTCAGAGCGAGCCGCTGGAGTCTCGGCCGTTGAGCTCGTCGTCGTCGGAGACGAGCTCGGTATGAACCGAAGGCGTGCTCGAGTCGATGTCGAGCGCGCTCCCATGGGCGTGCGAGTCCAGCAAGCCCTGCGAGGAGTCGAGCGGCGGCGGGATGCTGGACTGGCCGCTGTGTCCGAGGGCGTTCTTGTGCTCGAGGAATCGCAGCGTGCCCGGCCCGCTCGTGCGCTCGAGCACGCCGCGGAGGTCGCCCGGCATGGGGGCCTCGACGATGAGCCGCTGGTTCTTCGTCGGGTGATCGAACTCGAGCCGGACGCAGTGGAGGAACGTGCGATCGAGCGCGTTCTTCTCCTCGAAGAAGCGATTCGTGGGGGCATGGCCGTAGCGATCGTCGCCGAGCACGGGGTGACCGATGGCCGCGAGATGCCGGCGGATCTGATGGGTGCGCCCCTGCTCGGGGATGATGCGCAGCACGGAGTGCCCGCTCGCGACCGCGAGTCGGCGATAGCGCGTGCGTGCAGGGTACATCTTTCCGTCCTCGCGGAGCTCGCGGGTGATCGCACCCTTGCTTGGCGTGACGCCGCGCGCGCCGGCGACGTAGATCTTGCGCGAGGTCTCGGCGGCGAGGACCGCCTGCCAGCGCTCCAGCAGCTCGGCGTTGCGCACGAGCATCACGAGGCCGCTGGTGCCGACGTCGATGCGGTGGACGGGGACGGCGTCACGAGCGTTCGCCAGCTTGCGCACGCGGTCGAGGAGTGACGCGGCGTAGTCGTTCTGCGGCACCGTCGGCTCGTGCGCGCCCTTGTCGACGATGATGACCTCGTCGTCCTCGTAGAGGACCTTCGGCGCCGGCACGCCGATCCGCCGGAGGACGGCGATGGTCTCCACCTCGTCGGTGAGGGGGATCATGTCGAGCGGACGCAGCGTCGCGATCGTGAAGCCGAGGCGCGACAGATGATCGAGGTCGCGCGCGAGAGTGTCGGGGTCGCAGGAGACGTAGGCGAGCGCGCTGACGTCGAGCCGCGCCAGGAGCTCGCGCGCGAGCGGGCTCATCCCACGCCTCGGCGGGTTGACGACGGCGCCCTCGAACGATGCGTTCTGTTCGACGAGCCGGCGCAGCGACGACGCGACGTCGGCGGCCTCGGCGCGGATCGGGAGGTTCTGCGAGCGCGCCGCCTGCGCGGCGTGGCCCGCGGCCGGCGCAAAGGACTCGACGAGGTGCACGTCGGCGCCGGCCTGCGCGAGCGCCAGCGCGATGGTCCCCGACCCACCGTAGAGGTCGAGCACGCGTGGCTTGGCCTCGCCGTTCGCGCGAGGGCGGTCGAGGCCGAGGAGGTCGACGAGGGCCGCGTGCACGCGCTCGGCCTGCCCGCGATGGGCCTGCACGAAGGAGCCGTAAGTGGCTGTATGGCGGGAGCGCCCGACGCGGTCCTCGGCGGACGTGACGCCGTGGACGACGACCGTCTCGGTGCCGAGGATCTGCGGCGTGTCTCCCTCGTGGAAGTTCACGGCGACGCCCAGGATGGAAGGTGCCTCGGCCGCCAGGGCACGCGCGGCCTCCGCGAGCGACTCCTGCGATGCGACGCGGCTTCGCTGCACGACGAGCGTGACGAGCACGCGTGAGCCCGAGTCGGTGTGGATCTCGCGGAGATCGACGGCGCGTAGCGCGCCGCCGGCGCCGGGGTCGAACGGAGCGAGCGGCCCTGCGCTGGCCTCGTCGGCGATGATGCGCGCGCGGAGGGTCGAGGCGATCTCCGCGAGGGCAGGGGAGAGCACGCGACAGAGTGGGATGTCGACGACCTGATGGCCGCCACCCTTCGCGTAGAGCCCGAGCTTGCCGCCGCTGCACACGATCAGCTTGGCGCGCGTGCGGTACTCGACGATCGGATCGGCCGCCGCGACGGGCTCCGTGTAGACGAGCTCGAGCGTCGGGTAGCGGGAGGCCGACTGGACCACGCGCCCGCGCTTCATCGCGAGCTGCTCGGCGTAGGGGAGGGCGATGATCGGGCAGCCGCCGCACCGGTCCGCGTGCTCGCAGACGACGCGCTCCCCCATCGCCACGCCGCCCGGGTCGCCACCGTGGCCGAGCGCCGACAGCAGCTCGGAGGAGACCGAGCCGGGTGACGCCAAGTTGGGTAGGTAGCTCCGAGGCGTCATTGCGCGCATCTCAGGTTACACATCGGGCTGCGGCCGTAAACGGACCGCCTTCACTGTTTGGCGTCGCGGCGTCACTGAGGATACGATCGGCCCATGCCGCCCGGTGAGCGCAATGGTGGTGCCGTGCAGGCACTGCCCACTCCCGGCCAGGTGATCGGCGGGAAGTACGAGATCGTCCGCGTGATGGGCGAGGGCGGCATGGGCGTCGTCTTCGAGGCAACGCACCTCAAGCTCCGCCAGCGCGTGGCGGTGAAGATGCTGCTCCCCGACATGCTCTCGCACGAGATCATCGTCACGCGCTTCGAGCGCGAGGCGCGCGCGTCGGGCCAGCTACGCAACCGGCACACCGTGCGGGTGATGGACGTCGACGTCACCGCGGACGGCCTCCCCTACATGGTGATGGAGTACCTGGAGGGCCACGACCTCCAGACGGAGCTCGACCTTCGTGAGCGACTGCCTCTCGCCGAGGCGGCGCAGTACGTGCTCCAGGCGTGCTCGGCGATGATCGAGGCCCACCAGCTCGGCATCGTCCATCGCGATCTCAAGCCGGCGAACCTCTTCCTGGCGCTCGAGTCCGCGAGCGACGCGTCGTCCGCGCGGACGGTCAAGGTGCTCGACTTCGGCATCTCCAAGGTGCAGGCCGAGGGCGACGTGAAGCTGACGGTCGCCGAGACGGTGATCGGCACGGCGATGTACATGTCGCCCGAGCAGATCCGCTCGTCCGGCGAGGTCGACGCGCGCACCGACATCTGGGCGCTCGGCATCATCCTCTTCGAGCTCCTTTCCGGGCGGCCGCCGTTTCTCGGGTCGCCCACGCAGCTCGCGGCGATGATCGTCAGCGAGGACGCACCCGACGTGCGCACCTATGCCGCCGACGTCCCTGCCGAGGTCTCCGCGATCATCCGCAAGGCGTTGACGCGCGACCCGCAGAAGCGGTTCGAGGACGTGACCCAGCTCGCCTGGGCGCTTGCGCCGTATTCGCCCACGGGCACAGCGGGCATCCCTTCGTCCTCCCCGCGCCTCCCGCAGTCGGGCGGTGGGCCTCCGCTCGTATCGCTTCGTCCTTCGAACCCCGCGCATCTCGAGGATGCGAACACCATCCTGCAGGCTCCGGCGGTCAGCGAGTCGCGGGTGGGGCGTGGCGCCTCCGGCACGACCCCCGGCTGGACGCAGTCGGGACAGCCCGCGGCGCGGAGCCGGACGCTCCTCATCGGCTTCGTCGCCGCCTTCGTGCTCGGGCTCATCGTCGTCGGTGGCGCCGCGACCGTGTGGGTTCGAACGCACCCGCCCGCGACGCCCGTTGCGGCCGGAGGCGCCGTGCCCGATGGCGCCGTCGTGGCGGCCTCCGCCGTGGTCGCGCCCGCGTCCGCCGCGCCGGTCGCGGCGCCGGTCGATTCCGCGGCGACGAGCGCGGCTGCCGCCTCGGCGAGCGCGGCTGCCGCCTCGGCGGGCGCAGCGGCGCTCGAGGGCACGGCGCACCGCCCGCGCGTGCCGGCTCATGCGCCGACGATCACGACCACGACGGCCGCGCCGCACAAGCCTGTGGCGCCGACGCCCGCCGCGGCCCCGACGGGCAATCCGATCCATCTCTGACTAGGCTGGCGACGTCTGGGGGCGACCCGTGGCGGTCGCGGAGGGCCGCGACGGCTCGCTCTTCGTCACCGACGACGGCGGCGATTGCGTCTGGCGGGTGACCTACCTCGCGGGCGCCCAGCGCTGAGGGCCGGCGGCGCTCGTCATTTTTCTCTCGCCGGGGCGCAACGCCTCGCCGGGCTCCTTCATCGCAGAGATACGAGGGAAGGAAACCCGACGCCGCCGAGTATCACTCGGTCGTGTGATTCACCCGACACGAGCTCCCGAAGGTCGCTCAGAAGTCCACGCGGGAGGCGAACGTCGTGCTCCACATGTGCGGGCTCGGCATGCTCTTGTCGCTTCGCTCGCGATAGATCGCCGTCATCGTCGACTCGAGCGCGATCTGCCAGCTGCCGATGAGGCGAAGCTCGATGCCCGCGGCCGCCTGCGCCGCGAGCTCCATGTAGCTCGGCGTCAGCGGAAGGATATACGGGTCCGTCCGCCACTGGCCCAGGCCGACCTGCGCGAACGGCGAGATGCGCGAGTCGCTCATGCGGAAGCGCGTGAGGACCATGCGCGTCGAGGAGGTGAGGCGCAGCGCGTCGACGAGCGCGAGGCGCTCACCGGCGACGCGGAATGACGAACCCCAGTCGCGCGCGACGAGCGAGACCGTCGGGCGGAAGGTCAGCAGTCGATCATTCGTTGTATCTTGCACGTTTAGCTTCACGCCGCGCTCGGGAGCCGCGGCGGTCGCATTCGTGTCGGTCTGGCAGCCGGCGGGCGTGCAGCGCGGGCTATCGAGCACATCCGCGCCCTTGCGCGAGACGGCGTCGAGATCGGAGAGGACGCGTGCCCACTCGTTCGTGTCCGCCACGGCAGCGCTCGACGCGAGCACGGTCGCGAGAGCGAATGCGGCGGTCGTGAACCTGAGCAGCGGCAACCTCATCCCCTTAACTCCTATCGTCCCGCGCTCGACCTGGCGAGCATTCGGGAGCAGTTTCGTGGGATTCCGTGCGCTTGAGGACGACACGTCTTCCCTCGGTCACAAGGGTAGTCAGCAAGATGCACGCCGAGCTCCGGCGTAGCGAGTGCGACAACGGCGCCTTGTCAAACGGCCGTGTTTTCGATCGGGTGGGGGAGACGCCTACGCCGGTCCGGCGCGGTCTCGAACCCCAGATCGATGAGGGGAGTCTACAGCACCTGGTGAATCGGCAACCCACCGGAGCAGCGGCGATCCCTGATCCCTTTCGGACCGAAACCTCCCGAAAGGGCGGACGTACTGCCCCTTGCCTGTCCGTCTCATGCTCGCCTTCCTCGATCCCTTCACGCCTTCCGCGCCGCAGCGCGAGCGCCTGCGGGTGCGTGGTAGAACGCCCGACGTGGCGGAAGAGCGCAACCGAAAGGCCGAGCCCGCGAGCTCCGCGCTCGACGCCGCCATGGATCGCTACGCGCGTGGGGAAGACGCCGCGTTCGAGGCGGTTTACGACGGTCTCGCGCCGAGGCTGCAGGCGTTTCTCTCGCGCTACACGCACGACCGAGCTCGAGCAGAGGACGTCGTCCAGCAGACGATGCTGCAGATCCACCGCGCGCGCGGCCGCTTCTTGCTCGGCAGCCAGGTCGTGCCCTGGGCGTTTGCGATCGCGCGCCGGCTCCTCATCGACATGCACCGCCGCGGAGGGCGCGAGATCCTGTCGCCGACCGGCGATGACGGGCTCACGCAGCTCCTCGCCGCGGTCGACGCTCCCGCGGACGACGTCGTGATCGCCAAGGAGGTCGCCGCGCGCCTCTCCGAGGAGCTCGGCCGCTTGCCCGAGAACCAGCGCGTTGCGTTCGAGCTGATCAAGCAGGACGGGCTGAGCGTCGCGGAGGCCGCGCAGGTGCTCGGCACGACCGTCCCCGCGGTGAAGCTCCGGGCGCATCGTGCCTACGAGGCGCTTCGCGCGGTGCTCGCCGAGCTCGCGGGCAGCGACGGCGGCAACGACAAGGGGAGGGGAGAGTCATGACCTCGGAACGAGCGCCGTCGGCGGATCTGCGCGCGCGCGTCCTCGCGGAGGTGGCCCGCACCCCTTCTCCGACGCGTGTAGAGTACAAGCGCCGCGTACTGCTCGTCGCCGGCATCGGCGCGGTCGCGACGGTCGCGCTCTTCGTGGGGATGGGCGGGATGTCACCGGGGATGCGCCCCGTCGAGATGATCGCGTTCACGGTCGGCTTCGCGCTCGTCGCCGTCGCCGTGCTCACGCGTCTCTCGTCGCGGTCGGGCGCGAGCCCGTCGATGCTGGCCGGCCGCGCGGTGTGCTCCTCGCGGCGGTCGTCGCGAGCGCTCCGCTCCTCGCGCTCGTCGCCATGCTGGCGTCGATGATGTGGCCCGAGCCCGCGGCGGAGCACGTCGGGGGCGGCGTGCATCTCGCGTGCGGAGCGATCAGCGTCCTCCAGGGGGCGCTGCCGCTGGTCGCGCTGATGGTGCCGAGGCGTGGGAGCGACCCGGTCCATCCCGCGGTGACGGGCGCGGCGCTCGGGATGACCGCCGGCGCCTGGACGGTGGTGATGGCCTACCTGCGCTGTCCACATGCGGCAGCGCTCCACTGTGTCCTCGCGCACGTCCTGCCCACGCTGATCCTGACCGCGCTCGGGGCCGTGCTCGGCTGGCTCCTCCTTCGTGTACGCTCCGCCCCGGGGCAATGAGCGCAACGCCGCGGCGAATCCTGATGATCTCTTCGGAGGTCGAATCGCTGGCGCGAACGGGAGGGCTCGGTGACGTCGTCGAGGCGCTTTCGCTGGCGCTCGCCGAGCGCGGGGCACACGTCATCGTGGTCACGCCGCTCTACGGCGTGACGCGCGTTCCTCGGAGGACGACGCGGTGGCCGGGCTCGGTCGGCGTTCGGTTCGGCTGGGGTCCTGCCGACGTGCGTCACGCGGGCGTCCTCGAGCTCGAGACCACGCGCTTTCCGTCGGGAGGAACGCGTCGTGTCTGCTTGCTCGACGACCCGCCGCTGTTCGCGCGCGCGGGCATCTACGGGGACTCGAGCGGCGCGTTCGGTGACAACGAGCTGCGCTTCGCCGTGATGTCGCGAGGCGCGCTCGAGATCGCCGCGCGCGCGTGGGAGGGCGGGCCCGATCTCGTGCACGCGCACGACTGGCATGCGGCGTTCGCGGTGCTCTACGCGCGCCTCGTCATGGGGGCGCGCTGGGCGCGCACGCCCGTCGTGTTCACGATCCACAACCTCGCGTTCCAGGGGGTGCTCGACGAGGGAGCGCTCGACCGCCTCCATCTGCCGCGCGAGGCATTTCGCCCGGAGCTCCTCCAGCACCAGGGCCACGTGAACCTCATGAAGGGCGCGACGGCGCTCGCGGATCGCATCACCACGGTGAGCCCCACGTATGCGCGGGAGATCCTCACGCCGGAGAGCGGGTTCGGCCTCGACGGTCATCTGCGCGCGCACGCCCATCGCCTCGTGGGGATCTTGAACGGCATCGAGGCTCGCTTCGACCCTCGCACCGACGAGGCGCTCGCGTGTCGCTACGACGTCGCCACGGCTGCCGCCGGTCGAGCCGAGTGCAAGGGGGCGCTCGCCGCCGAGGTCGGCCTCGACGCGGGGGCGGGGCCGCTCTTCGGCTGCGTGACGCGTCTCACGTGGCAGAAGGGCATCGACCTGCTGGTGCCGCTGCTGGCGGAGATCGCGGAACGTGGAGGTCGCGTCGTCGTGGTCGGGCAGGGGGAGGCGGAGCTCGAGGCGCGGCTCGTCCGCGCCGCGCATTCCTTCCGTGGGCGGGTCGCCGTGCGGCTCGCGTTCGATCCGCCGCTCTCGCGCCGTGTGTATGCAGGTGCCGACTTCTTCTTCGTCCCGTCACGATTCGAGCCATGCGGCCTGACGCAGATGTACGCGATGCGATACGGCTCCCTGCCGATCGTCACCGACGTGGGCGGGCTGCACGATACCGTGGTGCCCATCGACGTGCCGGGCGACGGCGGGGTGGGTTTCGTGGCCTCGTATGCAGAGGCGGCCTCGCTGCGTGACGCGACGCGCGAAGCGTTCGAGCTGTTCGAGGCGCCGGAGTCGCTCGCCCGCGCGCAGCTTCGTGCGATGACGACCGACTTCTCCTGGGAGCGGCCGGCGATGGTGTACGAGCGCGTGTACGAAGAGGCCGTGGCTCGAACGACCGGGTGACTTCGTGGGGGCGCCTGGGTACGCTCCCGATCGATGATGGCCCGATTTTCTTTGCGGTTCGCGTTCACGGTCGCCGGTGTCGTCTCCCTCGCGATGGCCGCGGCTTGCGCGGGGCCGTCGCAGGTCTCGTTCGTGAGCAATGAGCGGCCGAATTCGCCGAGCGGCGCGCAGGGCCTGCCCGGGGCGACGGCCGCGCACAACGAGGCGAACGTCACGCCCGAGCTCCCCAACGATGACGTCATCCTCGAGCCCGAGCGCCCGGCCGTCGGCACGAAGCAGGAGCGGGCGCTCGTGCACATCCACGGTCCGAACGGCACGTGCTCGGGCGTCGTGCTCGGGCCGCGCATCGTGGCGACGGCGCAGCGATGTCTCAAGGGAGAGCCGAAGGGCCTGAAGGAGATCGCTCAGGATCGCGAGTACCGCGTCGAGATCGCGTCGAGCACGCTGACGTGGACGAACCGGCGCGCGAAGTTCGCGATCCTGCCCGACTGCCGGTGGCGCGAGCTCGACGTCGGGATCCTCGTGCTTGCCGAGCCGGTGCCGTGGGTGCAGTCGCTCAAGGTCGCGAGCGCACCGGGGACGGGCGGCAAGGTGCAGGCGCTCGGCTTCGGGCACTGCTCGGGACAGAAGGAGAGCATCAAGGAGCGCATCGGCACGGTGCGCAACCGTGACTCGGAGGCGATCGTGATCGACGTGCCGCTGTGCAAGGGCGACACGGGCGGCGCGGTGTTCGACGGTGCCGACGGCGACATCATCGGCATCATCTCGCGTCGCGACGACCCCGAAGGCTCACCGCTGCGCACGACCACGATCGCGCGCCTCGACACGAACCAGGCCCGCGAGCTCCTCGCTCAGGCCAAGCAGCTCGCCGACGGCGCGGATGTGACGAAGCTGCAGGGAGTCGCGTGCAAGTGAGTGCGTGAGCGCGGCCTCGCTCAGGGAGCGAGGCGGTTCAGCATGCGCGGGAAGGGGATCGTCTCGCGGACGTGCGGCAGGCCGCAGATCCACGACACGGTGCGCTCGATGCCGAGGCCGAACCCGGCGTGCGGGAACGTGCCGTAGCGGCGCAGGTCGAGGTACCACTCGAACGCTTCGCGCGGGAGCTTGTGCTCGTCGATCGCGCCTTCGAGCCGCGCGAGGTCCTCCTCACGCTGACCGCCGCCGACGATCTCGCCGTAGCCCTCGGGCGCGAGCACGTCCATGTTGAGCGCGAGGCTCGGGTCGTTCGCGTCCTTCGCGAAGTAGAACGCCTTCAGGTTCATCGGGTAGCGATGGACGATGATGGGGCGATCGAACTTGTTCGAGATGACCGTCTCCTCGTCGCCGCCGAAGTCGTCGCCGACCTTGGCCTCGGGGTGGCCGTTCTGCTGGAGGATCTCGATCGCCTGGTGGTACGTGATGCGAGGGAAGGGGGCCTTCACGTTCTCGAGCAGCGTCGTGTTGCGCTCGAGGATCGCGAGCTCGGGCCGGCGCGTCTCGAGGACACGCTGGACGATGAAGCTCAGGAAGGTCTCGGCGAGCACCATGTCCTCCTCGAGGTTCATGAACGCGACCTCGGGCTCGACCATCCAGAACTCCGCGAGGTGGCGACGCGTCTTCGACTTCTCGGCGCGGAAGGTCGGGCCGAAGCAGTAGACCTTGCCGAACGCCGCAGCCGCGGCCTCCATGTAGAGCTGGCCCGACTGGGTCAGGTACGCCGGGTCGCCGTGGTAGTCGGTCTCGAAGAGGTTCGAGGTGCCCTCGCAGGCGTTGGGCGTGAAGATCGGCGCGTCGATGAGCGTGAAGTCGCTCTGGTCGAAGAAGTCGCGCACCGCCTTGATGATCGTGTGGCGCACACGCATGATCGCGTGCTGCCGCTTGGACCGCAGCCAGAGGTGGCGGTTGTCCATGAGGAAATCGGTGCCGTGCTCCTTCGGCGAGATCGGGTACTCGCGCGAGGGCGCGCCGAGGACCTTCACGTCCTTGGCCTGCAGCTCGTACTGGCCCTTGAGCTTGCCGTGCTCCTTCACGGTGCCGACCACCTCGAGGCTGGTCTCTTGCTGGAGGTGATCGGCCTGCGCGAAGAGCTCGGGCGAGACGTCGCCCTTGAACACGACGGCCTGCACGACGCCGCTCCCGTCGCGGACCTCGAGGAAGTGCAGCTTGCCGCTCGAGCGCTTGTTGTAGAGCCAGCCGCGGAGGGTGACCTCTTCGCCGACGTGATCCGCGAGACGAGCGATGGAGACGATCTTCGTGTCGGTCATTGCGCTGCCTGGGTTAGCACGAACGCGGCATTTTTTCCGCTCAGGTCATGCGACTCACGGCGTCTTCGGCGTGAGGCGGCTGCTCCGCCGGGCCTCCCCGGCGGCCTGCGAGGCCCGTACCTCCTCGCTGTCGAGGACGAGCGGAGGAACGGCCGTCGGCTTTCGCGCCTCGTCGATCGCGACGAAGGTCAGCCGTGCGTCGACACACGGCCAGCGGCGCCCGGTCGTGGCGTCCTCGCCCTCGACGACGATCTCGATCTCCATCGAGGTCCGGAACACCGCCGTGACGTGCGCCTCGAGCCGCACGACCTCGCCCACGCGCACCGGGAGCTCGAACTTCATGTCGTCGACGAAGGCCGTCACGGCCATGCGCCCGGAGTGTCGCTGCGCGCAGATCGCGCCGCAGAGGTCGACCCACGCCATGATCTGGCCGCCGAACACGCTCCCGAGCGCGTTCGCGTGCTGCGGGAGCACGTACTCCGTCATCTGGGTGCGGCCGTGGGACTGGGGGCGCGGCGGCGGAGGGCCGGGATCGAGGAACATGGGTGCGCTCCGGCATATCGGAGGCCCACTGCGGCCGCCACCGCCGCGTCACGGAGGCCCGTGGTTCTCGGGAGAATCGCCACGACGACGCTCACCGAATCCGCATCGATGCTTGCCAGGCCTGATGGGCCGCTCCTGCGAGCGCGTGTCACCGATAATGTGCTAAATTTCTAAGCATGAAGAAGAAGCGCCGCGCAGGGGCGACCGCGACGTTCTCGGTCTCGATCAGCCAGGCGACCAAGGCCGTGCTCCGGGCGCGCGCTGTTCGCCTCCACGGCGGCAACATGTCCGCGCTCATCGAAGAGCTCGGGCGTGAGGCCGAGAAGCGGGACGCCTTCGAGAAGCTGCGAGAGTGGGCGGGCGGCTCGCGCTTGACCGAGGAGGCTCGAACGGCGATCGACGCCGAGCTCGACGAAGGCTGGGCGCTCGCCAGAAGCTACGCCAAGCGCACCCGCAAGAAGCGCGCGGCGTGAAGCAAGGCGTCACGTTCGACACGGGTGTGCTCATTGCGCTCGAGAGGCGGAAGCTTCGCGCACTCCAGATCCACGAGCGCCTCGGTGAGCGGGGCGTGACGATCAACGTTCCATGGGTGGTGCTCGCCGAGTGGTGGCGTGGTCGAACCGACGTGCGCGAGACCATTCTGCGCACGCTCGACGTCGAGGCGGCGACGCCCGCGCTCGCCAAGCTCGCGGGCGTCGCGCTTGCCGATCCTCGCGTCAAGCGCGCCACGACCATCGACGCCATCGTCATGGCCTCGGCGGCGCTCCGCGGCGACCTCGTCTACACCACGGATGTCGATGATCTCGAGCGGCTTCGTGCGTTCTTCCCCACCGTGCGTGTGCTCGGGGTGTAGCCGACTCTGGCCGACGCAGCATGAGGGACCATCGAGCACCGCCGGTTGGTTGGGCCCCACCGCCTATCGCTCCAGGAGCGAGCCCCATCCTTTGCCGGCGGGGTAGCGGAGCTGCATGACGGTCCCGTCGTGCAGCCGGAAACTGACATTCCGTCCATTGGTCTCGACGCCGTCGAGCACGCCGAACGGGACGAAGTGCGAGCGACTGATGAGCCGTCGCGGCTCCTTCACATCTCAAGAGGACCTCGCGGCGAAGATCGACGCCTACGTCGCGTGGTACCTGCAGGCAGAGCGGCCCTTCCACTGGTCGTATCGCCCCAAGTCATGGTCGCAATCACGCCAACCTTTCTGCCGACCGGTGCTCGTGACGACCCGAGGTCCGGCCGAAAGATGGCGTTGGCGTTGGCGTTGACGTTGACGTTGACGTGGTGTGAACGTGAACGTGAACGTGAACGTGGAGGTGAACGCCCAGACGTTGACTCAGAACATCTTGGTCAACGTCAACGACTTCACTGGTCCTAT